>JAESGR010000099.1_pt1 | contig 189962 bp, 156 predicted proteins | sample 9269771 | NCBI WGS metagenome assembly JAESGR01 (sample SAMN15739572, study PRJNA653492) | algae metagenome | isolation source: Chroococcus sp. CMT-3BRIN-NPC107 and co-occurring heterotrophs from well... | place: USA: Clark Mountains Wilderness, California | collected 2010-04-18
TGCTTGCCTGGCCTCTGGCTTACTGGAGTATTCATAAATGGCTGGAGAATTACGCTTTTCATATAGAGATAAGTCTCGAGCTATTCGCTGTGCCTGCTTTACTGGTTTTGATGATTACCTTAGTAACAGTTAGCGTACAAACCCTGAAAGCAGCCAGAGCTAATCCGATAAACGTATTGAGAAATGAGTAGGGCAAGAATTAGGAATGGCTGGATAATAGATTCTCATAAAAACGAAGTTAAAATAACTCCCCCTTTTAGGTAACTAAAATGTTAGAGCCTGTAAGGATTCTGGTTTTTGTTTTCAGCACCCGTCTTAAAAATAGAGGTCTGACATTGATTTTCTTCCCGAACTACTTTATTCAAAAACTTTTTTGCAAAACCTATAAATTTATTCAGGTCTGATCTGGTAGTTGGAAAGCCGATAGATACTCTGATAGCCCCTCTCCTGTTGCCCAAAAAACCGATCATATCATCATAATCTCCATAGTGCCTACTGGTGAAATATTTTTTTAACTCATTTTCCAACAGGCTGTTATTTATTTCATCAACACCGGGGTTGCAAAAGCACCCTGTCCGAAGCGAGATATTTTCAGCATTTGCCTTTCCTTCTATATACTCAAAAGGATACTGTTTCCCATGGATATCAAAAAAATTAATCAGAAAAGTACCCCCCCTATTTTTTGTATCCATGGGTCCATATAACTTTATTAAGGGCTTGCCATTCTCATGTTTAAGCTTAAGCAGGCAGTTTATAAAAAATTCTGAAAGTTCTTTTACCCAGCAGGTGATGTTGTCAATTCCAAGGGCAGCAATAAAATGAAGCCCGCTTGTGATGGCCGGAATGGTTAAATAACTAACTGTGCCATTTTCGAATCTTTCATGCCCTGATTTTAAGAAATGGCCCTGATGCCCAACGGCAGATAAAGTAACCGTCCCGCCTGCAAACCATCGTTTTACAAGCTTGTTAATTTTTGATTTTTTGACCAGTAAACACCCTATCCCTGTAGGGTAGCCAAACATCTTGTAAAATGACAAGGATACAAAATCGGCATCAAATATAGTTAAATCTAGTTTCGAAGTAGGAACAAAAGCGGCCGCATCCAGCAGTACATCCCATCCCTGATCGTGTGCCTTTTTGATCCATTCCAGGGAATGCTGAACTCCTGAAGCATTAGATTGGGCAGGAAAAGCAAACAATTTATTTACCTTACAAGAATGTGCGCTGAGCTGATAATTTAATGCTTCTGTATTGATCGTAAGATCATCATAATTCAGGGGACAATAGGAATAACTACCTCTCTTGTTTTGGCTATATTCCCTGATGCCATTTACAGAGTTATGGTTGTCGGCAGTAAGTAAAAAGTGACTTTTTTGGGAAAAAGGGTAACACTCCCCAACAATTTGTAAGGCCCCGGTAGCATTTGAAGTAAACACACAATCGTAATCTGGCGCATTAAAAAAATCAAGCACACTTCTCCTGGATTCGGTTACAAGTTTTTCTGACAATTGTGAAGATGGGTTGGTAGAATGTGGGTTGCCATAAATAGCATTCTGCAGAAATTTGTGGTGCATCTCAACCAAACATTTGGGATACATATTTCCCCCTGTATAATCCAAATACACATGAGCTGATTTGTCGAGTAGTGCGTACTGCTTCTTGCGCACACTGTTAAAAAAACTTTCAAGGGTTGAGTTGTCTCTTTTCATGGGTAATCATTATATTTCTCCTCTCTTCCTCTAGTTGTATTAGATTAGCATCAACCCATTAGTACCATCCATAGGGTTGTGAAATTATTTTACCAGGTACTGTCATTAGTGAATCAACCGGATGCGGTTGTTTGCTGCATCGCCCACATAAATATTGCCCGAAGCATCTATGGCTATACCAGAGGGTGCCCTGAACAGTGCGTCTTCGGCAGGACCATCTTTATAACCACCAATGCCATTACTTCCACCGGCCAGTGTGCTGACTGTACCTGATGGTGAAATTTTGCGTATGCGATTATTTTCTGTATCTGCTACATAGACATTTCCTGCCCTATCTACTGCTATGCCTCTGGGCTTATTGAACCGTGCAGCAATGCCGTCTGCATCGGCAAAGCCACTCGTAGTACCTGCCAATGTACTTACGGTACCCGTGGGTGTAATCTTGCGGATGCGACTATTAAATTCATCGGCTACGTAGAGATTGCCTAACGCATCTATGGCTATTCCGGAAGGTCTGTTAAATTGTGCGTTGGCACCTGTTCCATCAGCAGAACCCAATATGCTGCCTGCAACGGTAGTTACTATGCCTGCGGGGGTAAGCTTGCGTATCCGATGGTTGACATCATCTGCCACAAATACATTTCCCGAAGCATCTACTGCCACATCTTTGGGTAAGTAAAACCTGGCACTTGTGCCGGGACCATCTGCAAAACCACCACTTGCTTGGCCTACACCATTAATTGCCCCACTACCAGCTAATGTAGTTACGGTGCCTGCTGGCGTTATTTTACGGATACGTTGAGGTATGTATCAGCGACATAGATGTTGCCAGCAGCATCTAGGGCTATGCCTGTTGGGCCAGAAAATTGCGCAGCAGTGCCAACTCCATCTGCAAACCCGGCAACCCCACTGCCGGCCAATGTACTTACTGTGCCGTCGGAAGTAATTTTGCGAATGACATGGTTTCCTAAGTCGGCCACATAGAGGTTGCCTGCAACATCTATCGCAATGCCTGGGGCCCAAAAAACTTCGCAGCCGTGCCAATGGCGTTGGTAAGACCGATCTCCCCACTGCCTGCAAACGTGCTTACGTTTAGACCAATCGTTGCATCAAATACAAAATCGTTGGTGGAGGTGGCGGTCTGAGAGCCTACCTGTACAGTAATTTTGCCAGTGCTGCCATCCTCGGGTACACTCACCGTAAGACTGGTAGCTGTGGCTGCCGTCACGAGAGCCAGTGCACCATTAAACTTCACCAGATTATTAATAATACTGGAAGAAAAATTAGTGCCAGTAATAGTTACATTGGTACCCGCTGCACCCGTTGCCGGAGAAAAGCCGGTGATGGTTACTGGTGGAGCAGGTGGAATAACAATAAAATCATTGGCGGAGGTAGCAGTTTGCGAGCCTACCTGCACGGTGATTTTGCCAGTACTGGCCCCTGTGCGTACACTCACTGTCAGGCCCGTAGCTGTAGCGGTCAAAATGGTGGCGGCTGTGCCATTGAACTTCACGGTATTACCCGAAGAAGTAGTGGAAAAGTTGGTGCCTGTAATAGTTACGCTGGTGCCTTCAGTACCCGAAGTGGGAGAAAATCCGGTAATGGTGGGTGAAGAAGTGACTAGGGCGAGCGCATCATCGCTTTTTTTACATCCGTTCCACAGAAGAGAGAAAAAAAGGCTCAGTATAAATAGATGGGTTGTTTTTTTCATAAATTAAAAAATAAAATGTTTAAGAAGGGGCCCTGCTTTTGATCAGGCAGCAAAAAAGGTAATAGCATTTTTACCTAATGACCACTCTTATAAAAAGGCAAACCACTCATCTTCATTTCTACTCGCCAGTTTACTTCGTTCAAAGAATTTAAAAACAAGTTGGCTGTCCCCGCCGTCGGCACCGCCACCGGCAGGAGTGAGCAACCCAAGTACGCCTTTAGATCGACGCGAAGAAGCCGGAGGACAAGGATGTTGATGAATAAAACCTCCTCTGGTTTTGATGAAACCACCACTGGGTGTTACAGAAGTGGGCGTTAAACGGAGATAATCACGTGTATCATAAAAATCCTTTAATCTTTGTGATGTTGAAACATTTCTCTCTATTGCCCAGTTTCCTTTGGTAATTTGAATAAAGGAATTTTCCTCAATTTCCCCTTCACCATTACCACAAAAATCACTTATCTCAGGTTCAGGGTTAGCATATCTTTCCTCCGTTATTCTTGAATATGTACCGTCAGCCTTAAATATGATAGATTCATAGACAGCCTGATAATAGGTGTTAAAATACAATCGTTTATAATCAGGCGCACATTCAGTGATATATTTAGGAACATCATCTATGCAACATCCATTAATATACTGGCCACCTGTTATAACTTCAGGACCGCCTATTTTTTCCTCAGTAGAAGGGTCTCCGTCTGATGTAATTGTATAGAACCATTTCCAATGCTCGCCTTCGGGAAGAACCAGTGGACAGGAACTTGAGCCTAATTCCTTGGAATCACTTTGAGCATCTACTACAACAGGTATAATTGTTTCATCAAGTGGCTGGCCACTTTCATCATAAGGAGTAATCGTCACATCAAAAACAAGTGGTTTGCCACCCCCAGCCGGAGGGACTCCACCGGAATTAATAAAACCAGCCATATTAAAGCCAACCCCGATAGCGGACACGGTATCGCTTTGGGCTACTTCCGGTATTTCAGGCACGTCATAAAAATAGGTGGCCAGGCCGCCACTACCAACCATACTGTGAACCTGTACATAGGCACCGGCAACATTTTTGGTAGTATCCCTATGTAAAAACTTTATGGGCATTTCTACCCCTTCTATAACAAACAGGGTATCTTTAATGCTGATTTTCAGCGAGGAACCGGCTGGTGCAGCCGGGCTTTTACCTGGCTTTTTAGTAGCACTCAGAAACTGCAGGTGATCAGAAAATTTATCCAGATCAGCTACGGTAAGGGTGTCAGCAGGGTTTTCTGTTTTAGGATCAGCTTCCGGTTCATCCGGCTTGCAAGCGGAAATAAAAACACTCATAATTATCAATAGCCACTCAACTATAAAAAGGGATCTTAGTTTTTCCATGGTAAAAAATGTGGGGATGATTTGTAAAAACAGTCTTTGGAGGTTGCCAGGGATTTCCATTTCACATATGGCCATTCTCAGGTAGTAAGGGGCAGTTTTGAGCCGAAAGTGGAAAAGGTAAGTACGCTTAAGTGACCGCTACAGAGGGCCTTTCAAGCTTTTCAACCAATGGGATAGGCATCTGATGGGCTTAAAAAATACAATTTTTGATTCAGGAAGGCTTTCCTGGTAAAATGCTTATACTTATTTCCCAGCTCCTTTTACTGATCTGATGACAAGCCCTGCAGGATATAGCAGTTTGAGAAAGAATCGTTTGAGTGGTGGCGAGTTTTTCTCCCGTAGAAACTTCTTTGCGGAATAAGGCTACATTTTCTCTAGCATGCCCTATCCGGTTTTCAAGCATATCTTTTTCGCTCACGGTGCCTACAATAATTTTAGAAGCTGCCAGAAAAGACAATACTCTGCCATCGTTGGGGTTCATCAGATAGGCTTCACCCAGGTATTTTTGGGCAAGCACCGCATGATCGATGATAGTGCCCGGAATGTTTTGCAAGTGTTGCCGCTCCGAAAGTGCCCATATATGAGCAAATCCTAAGTGATAGACTGTTTGCAGATCTTTTGGATTAGCGATATAGGGAGCTGAGAGTAGTTCTATGACTTTGGGAATAGTGTCGTAGTTTTCCAGGTGAAACTGCTCCCAGAAAAAGTCATGGGCAAGCGTGGAGGGGTCGCTTTCTACCCATCTCCATTCGGTTTTGGAACGGTTGATGGTCGTTACAGAATTAAAAACGGTTTGGTATACAATGACTCCCATTAATAGCAAGGCTCCGGTAAGGAGGATCAGTATCTTCTTCATGCTTTAGCAGATGTTGGTTGACAATCCAAAAAAGCACTTTTGTACACCTAAAGTATAGAATAAAATTTACCTCACCCTTGGGGGTGTGAAGCATCTTGTATAAGTTGATGCTGATAAGATATAATAGGTTTTCTGTGCAGGTATTCTACAGGCGTATACCCTGCAAAGGATTTGAATTCACGGATCAAATGACTTTGATCTGCATAAGAAAGATAGTCCAGGCCAGAAAGTCCTTTCTGAGACAACATCTGAGAAACCGTTTCAAACCTGCTCACTTTCTGAATCATTTTTGGCTTAAGACCGCATTTTTCCTTAAACAAATGAATAGAATGTTTATGACTATATCCCATTACTTTGTCAAGAAGCTCGCCTACCGGTGTATTAGGCTGTGTTAGTTGAGATTCTATTTTTTTCCATTGACGAATTTGTTGCAGATCGGCTTTGACCATCTTAGAAAGGATCCAATTCTGTAAGGTGGAGAATATGGCTTGATTGTCTGGGCATTCCAATAATTGCTCGCGTAACCACTCCATTTCATTACCCCATATATCCCTGGCAATAAAGTTCTGATCAGTGAAATGATAAGCTGGTATTTTAAACAGGTAATAAAATCCAAATAAAGTAAACCTGAGTCCTGCCATAAAGAAGTCTCTTACGGGCGTGAACGTGAAATAAGTATCTCTGACTCCTGAGATTACACTCTCTTGTAAAGAGAACAAGCTATTACTATCGTTGAGGAAACCGGTTATTTTTTCACCTAGATTAATAAATAGTTCAGCCTTATTGTTGGGAAAAAGTCTTTCTTCTAGCTTTGATGAGCTGCCTTTCATCACCAAATAATGATCCACAAATAAGTTTTCCGGATAAGCCGGAAAACGTAGGGTATAGTTGACGTTATTGGCCTTGAAGCAGATCATCATAAGGAAGCTTAACTAAAATTAACTAATAAAATCTAGATGCTAGCAAGTTTCTTTGTACAAAATGTATCAGCGATCTCCTTCCAATAGATCAGATATGTTAGTAGTAATGCCAAAGGGGGAGTTAATTTAACTCCTCATTATTTGAAAGTCTAGAATAGCTGTATCCTACATCTGCTTTATTTCTACCCTCCATTATAAAATGGGTACACCAAATTGATTTTCCTATTGCTTTTTGGAAGAGTGATGTTAGAAATGATTAAAAAACCTATAAAATATAATTGACGTATTTTACACAGGAAATCAAATGCTATAAAAGTAGTAGCCTGACAGACCTAACAAATGCCTATCAGGCTACTCCCAATCATTAGTATATTCTTTTGAAAAAGTTTAATCCGTTAAAAATGTTATACTAATTTTAACTTCCCAAAATCTCTTTTAATAATTGATCTTTTCTAAGCGCATATCTAGTTTCTTTGTTTTTCTGAAATATTCAGTGATCATAATATGACCTGGTTTAGCAGGAATAACTCTCAATGAGCTTGCCTCTGTTTCTAATGAAAGCTTATCGGTAGTATATTCTCTGTCTACATAAGTTATGGCACCAAAGATTAATCCATCTTTTTCTCCTTGCTTTTTCTCATAATCTACATAGCCAACTGAAAATGCGGTTCCGTCTTGGTTCAGTTGGCTGTAGGAATAGTCGAAAAAGCCTAATGATTTCAAATAAAGGGCTGTTAGTTGTGTGCTTGCAAGATCATACCCTGCAGGGAACTCAACACTAGTCTTACTTTTGTCAAATATTTTTACGTTTTCTAGTTTAAACTGCGGATTGAATTCTAAGAATACTAAATCTTCTATAACCATTTTGGTTACACCAGCACCTTTTCCTCCCATTACAGTTATGGCAATTCCTGCGGCACTGGCTGCTCTTCTATATTGCTCACCAACGGCTACATATCGCCCATCGGCATTTTTGACAATTTTGTGAAAATATAAATATCCCACATCTTCTATTTTTCCTTTTGCATTGACTGGCAAAAACCTTTTCACGTCTGTAAGCCAAGATGCATAGTTTTTTGAAATGATACTTCCTTCTGCACTCATCAGATATGAGCACAAGCCTAAACTTTTATCTTTGATTACATTGTCGTTCTTCTTATAATATTGACCCAATAACGCAACATTGCCTGTATTTTCGTCTATATTGGCACTAATGAAGTTAAGCTCATATTGGCTATCTTCTACCTTTTTTTCAAATAATTTTTTGCCTGTATGTATATCAATGCCTAGAAGATAAGTCTCAAATTTACTGCTCATTAAATTATTTCTGCTCATTACTGAAGAGAGTAGAAGATTTTTACTAGCTGCCACATAGCCAGCCATTTCCACCTCTTTACTGTTACTTGCAGATTCATAAACCCATCCATTGTTTCCTTTACTTTCCGGATAAAAAGTAATGGCGTATCCAGGCTTATTATCTTTCTTCATACCATAATCTACAAAACCTTGCCCGGGAATGGCAAACAAATTTGTTCCATCACTCTCTTCTTTTTCAGCCTGTGAATTATAAGCATATAACTCAAATTTGGATTCTACTTTGCGGCTGGATTTGCTTTTAAGCTGGCTTTTGCTATCAAACTGATAAAAACTAATGGTTTTCTCTTTGGCATCATAGAACTTAAACATGAGTGATTCTTCATTATAGGCAGCTTCTAATAAATAGAAGTTCTTTGATTCTTCGATTTTATTTTCGCTGACTTCATTCAGATTCTGATCAAGGATGCGTAGTAAATAGGAATTTGTTTTGCTATTTACCCGCTCTACTTTGTAAAACATATAGTACCCGCTAACTTGATTTCTGTTGTAAATCGCGCCCATATTGCGCATCTGTATGGTAAGTACATTGCTAAACGATTTCTGTTGAGCCATAGATTTGGTAGAGGCTGCACAGATCAAGAAGCAGACTAACAAACGAAAAGTAAATTTGATCATGATTATTATAATAAAATGGATTAAAGTTGTGAAATTTGCTGCACATACTTGCCTTGAGGATATTTGTGCAGATAATCTTTTTTTAGGCGGGCAGTTTCATCGAAGGCGTCCATTGCTTTACTTAAACCTGCATAAGCAAACAAGTAGTCTTCTGTAGCCTGATAGGTATAATTGTTTTTGAGAAAGTAGTAGCCAATATGTGCAATTTCCTTCAGGCGTAGATTTTCTATAAATTCTAGTAATTGGCGGTATTCTGCAGATTGTCCCGATGCAGGTAAGTCTACATGTTTACTTAGCTGATGGTTTTTCTGTGCCTGATAGATTCCTAACATGCTTTGACTTATGGCTGCCTGCAGGTAAGCACTCTGTGGGTGTTGTTTAAGTAAAAGGAGACTCTCATACAAACATCTGCTGTAGCGTTGAAAAAACAATTCCCTTTCAATCAGTTCTAAATCACTTTGGTAGAGAATCTCCCGGAAAAGAGATTCCGGCTGTACAAATTTCTTTTTATAGGTATCCACAGCCTTCAACTGTGTTGATAAGAACTGAATTCTTTCTTTACAATTCGGATGGGTCTTTAAAGAATCTTTGTTCCAATATTCTTCTTTATCTTCTATTTTCAGCAAGGAAGAAGATTTGAGCCATAAATCTTTGAATGGATACTGAGGAAAGTCAAAAATTTGCTTTAATGGTACCTTATGAGCGTATTTTTCTTTGTCAACACTATCTAGCAATGCCAAAGCTGTTAAAGCCTCTTTTGCATCATAGGTTGTATTTTGCAGGAAAAGCAGTGCAAGGGAATCAGCCTCTTTTTCATGCAAACGGGTGTGGCGGTTATTGGCATAAACCGTATTTCGTAGCAAATCCATTGCTCTGCTTACTTTCTGATTGTCACTGTTTACGATTTTACTTACCTGCCGCTGAGTAGATTTGCCATACATGCTTTCTACATAGTGAGCAATAGCTTGATCCATATGCTGTAGATAATGTTGAGCCAGTTCATGGCAGAGGATAAAGGCTGCTTGGCTCTCATTTTCAATGCGGCGGGAGAGCCCAATGTGAAGAGTGATGAGGCCATAGCCTATACTGCTTGCATTCGGGTCAGCTCTACGGCTGATCAACAAACGCACTTGTTGGTTGGCAAGCAGAGGATTTGCCGCAATAATATGTTCCAATATAATTCCATAATAGGAATTTAGGCTATTATCAAAAATATAATGCTTGTTGAGAAGATGAGACGGATACACTCATTAGTCTATTTTTCTAGGTCTCATATAGGTCCCAATAGTTAATATTGAGTGGCTAAAAATAGGCTTTTTCGCTAGAAAAATCAAAGCAGCAAAAAGAGGCAGGGAGATGCTAAAAAGTAAAAAACCCTCTAATTCCGCAGAATTGAGGGTTTTTTCACGTGGGCCAGCCTGGGCTCGAACCAGGGACCCCCTGATTATGAGTCAGGTGCTCTAACCGGCTGAGCTACAAGCCCGCAAAACAACATTGTTTCAGTTGCTTTGTTTTGGGAGTGCAATTTTACATATTTGCATTACAATCCACAAATAAATTGCAAAAATTTTGATTTCTTCTCAAATTAAAAATCTACTCTTTGATCTGGGTGGTGTAATTTTAAATATCGACTTTCAACAGGTAGCCCTGTCATTCAATAAATTAAGCAAAAAAGATATTCCATTTATCCGTCAGCAAATAGAAGAACGGCGTCTATTTTATAATCATGAAGTTGGCAAATGGTCAGATGCAGAATTCCGTACTACGGTGAATCACATGCTGGAAACCTCGCTAACCGATGAACAAATAGATCACGCATGGAATTCAATGCTGTTTGACATTCCGCAGGAACGCATAGCACTCTTGAAAGAGTTACGCAAAACATATCCGCTTTATTTGTTGAGCAATACAAATGCTATTCATATACTCGAAGTAAACCGCATCTTACAACGCGATCATCAGATTTCCAGCCTGGAAGACTTATTCGATAAAACGTATTACTCTCATCAGATACAACTGGCTAAACCCTCAGCCGAATGTTATCAATTTGTTTTAGAAGATGCCGGCATCCTTCCCAATGAAACTTTATTTATTGATGATAGTGCGTTAAATATTCAGGGAGCAAAACAAATAGGTATTCAAACCGTTCATTTACAAACTCCGGCTACTATTTTAGATATATTCCGCTAATGGGTGAACACTCGCTTAAAACTTATTTACTACACAGTTTCCTGTTTATACTTACATTTATTACCACAACCCTTGCAGGCGCTGAATGGATGTTTGGAAACAGTTTTATTTTCTCTCCACAGCCTCTTGGATGGCCGGAATTCTGGCAGGGCATGTATTTCTCAATTCCTTTCCTAAGTGTACTAACGGTACATGAATTTGGCCACTATATTACTGCCCGTTTATATAAAATCCGTCTGACCTTGCCCTATTACATTCCTTTCTGGTTAGGAATAGGATCCATTGGCACAATGGGTGCCTTTATCCGCATAAAAAGCCCCATGCATACCAGGAAGGAATATTTTGATGTAGGCATTGCCGGGCCACTAGCAGGGTTTATTTTGGCGTTGGGTGTACTGTGGTATGGCTTTACGCATTTGCCTCCGCCTGAGCATATTTTTACTATACACCCGGAATATCAACAGTATGGGTTAGCTTATGCGCAGCATGTATATAAAGATACAGAGGCAAGTTTTGCCTTAGGCAGGAATTTGCTGTTTGTGTTGTTTGAAAAATGGGTGGTAGCTGATCCGGCACGTATCCCAAATGTGTATGAAATGGCACATTATCCCTTCTTATTTGCCGGGTACCTGTCGCTGTTTTTTACGTCGTTGAACTTACTTCCGATTGGGCAACTGGATGGTGGACATATTCTGTTTAGTATGGTAGGATACCGAAAGCATAGCCTGATTGCTCCTGTTTTATTTGTCGGTTTCGTCTTCTATGCCGGGTTAGGTCTGGTGGTGCCACCAGCTTCTGAGACTGAGTTTATCGATACGTTTTATTGGGCACTCCTTTACTTTGGTTTTTTATTTATTACCTTCTCACGTACAGTAAATGGAGCAAAGAACACCATTCTGCTTAGCTTATCCGTGTTTGCGGGCCAGTATTTACTGTCTTTTTTATTTCCAGGCATTGAAGGATATTATGGATGGTTGTTGTTCAGCTTTATCCTGGGCAGGTTTTTGGGTGTATACCATCCGCCAGTCTTATATGACCGACCGCTTTCAGCTGGCAGGCAAGCATTAGGCTGGCTATCGCTGCTTGTTTTCATTCTTAGCTTTAGCCCCAAACCGTTTATCATGTAGTATAAATCAGCACTATTTAACTAATCAGCTTAGGTAATAGCAGGTTGTGGGCTGTTGCCATTAAACCATTCTTTAAAATCATTAACCCGTTCCCGGCTTACGATTATTTCTTTATCAAATTCCTGCTGAAGGTGAATTTTCAGGCGGCTATTTGAGTAAACCAACACATCCCGGATGGCATTTATGTGCAGAATGATACTCCGGTTTACCCGGAAAAATAACGTAGGATCTATAATTTCCTCCAGATCTTCCAGCTTATAATCAATAATAAATTTCTTTTTGGTAGTTGTATACAGAAATACATCCCGGTCTACTGCATAAAACAGGGTAATAGTATCTACCGCAATGGAGTGAATGTGTTCGCCCAGCCTAACCATAAACCTGTTTTTATAGTGCTTCTTCTGTAACTGGGCAAGCATTCTGGAAAGGTTTTCCAGGGGTATACTTGGTTGCCTGGATGGAAGGCTACTTCTCAACACCTCCAGTTTTTTCATGCTACTGGCTACCGCTTCATATGAAATGGGTTTTAAAAGATAGTCTATGCCATTTACTTTAAAGGCCTCTATGGCATACTCGCTGTAGGCAGTAGTGAAAATAACTGGCTTCTGGATGGGAGTCTGCTTAAAAATCTCAAAGCTTACCCCATCCGACAGTTGAATATCCATAAACAGCAAGTCTACTTCAGCTATTTCCCTACTAAACCACTGATTTACCTGCTGTACACTTTCCAGCTTTGCCAGCACCTGAATAGAAGGATCATATTGTTTAATGTACCGCTCCAGTTTGTCAGCGGCTGGCTTCTCATCTTCTATAATCAGAACTTTCATGCGTGAAGGGATTAGTAGTTGGCTGGTGGTTTTTAGGATTGATGAATGACTTGTGGCTTTTCTGTAAGTGGATGCGTTCTGTTTTCTCCAATCGTATGTTCCTGAAGCAAAGGCAATTTAATGATGCACTCTGCCAGCGATGGCTGGTAAACTACCTTCCTGTCTGTAAAGAAGCTATACGTTTGTGATAAACGGTGAATGGTTTCCCCAACAGGTGACTGCAGCAGTAATCGGTTGTTGCTGGGATAATGTAATACTACACATGAATCTTCCACATACACATCTATTGCCAGAACAAAGCCAGTATGCATAATAGTAGATAGAATACTATTTTCCATTAACTCTGGTAAACTCCCTGGCAAAAGCAATAATGCCTGTTCTTCTTCCGCTATGCAAACAGTTACCTTGATTCTGCCTTCAAATTTATGGTTGTATACGTATACCATGTCTTGAAGGGCTTGCAGTTCTTTTTCTAAAGCAATCAGTTCCTTATGCCGGTGGTCCAGAGTGTAGCGGTAGAGGGAAGAAAGCCGGTCTATAAATTTTTCTGCCAATCCGGCATCTTGTTGTACCAGGCTAATAAGAGTTTCCAGGCTATTATACAACAAACCAGGATTTACCTCCTGTTTAAGCTGCTGTAGCTGGTGTTCCATCTTTTTGTGAAGGGCTGTTTCCTGTATAAGTTTTTCTGTGCTGTGTTTTTGCAGGTAATGGATACTTAAGTAAAGTAAGGTATATAGGAAGGTAGTTAACAAATAAATACTGTTGAGCGTAAGTAACTCAACCTGGAAAGTGGAATAGCCAACAATAAAATAAAAATAAATAGCTACTCCCCCACTAATCACGGTCAGCGAGCAAAACATATTCACTGCTACCTGTGTTGTAGTAAGCACTTTGACACCTTTTTCTCCTGGCAGATACCTATTCACGATGTTAATCATCAGCCGTAACGATTCGGATAACAAATAGGTAAGCACGATACAAAGCAATACTTCCTGGCTGAAAAAATTTTCTGTAATCTGGCCTACACTGTCAAATACCAACAGCACCAGCACATATACCACCAACCCGTACACCGGCGGGCAAAGAATGCGGAAATAGGGGTTATGAATGAATAATTGCTTCATGAACAGGTTCGATTGGTGGAAGTTTTACGGTAAAATGGCTGTCTTGCAAAACCTGAATTTGCCGGTTAGTTAAGTACTGATACCGGCCCCGGATATTATCCAGCCCGATTTTGAATGAATCGGTTCTAGTTTCTTTCGGGTGAATGGTATTTTTTACCGTTATTTGATCATACATATCCACATATATTTTAATTTGAAGTGGATTTTCTTTAGTTGCCTGATTGTGTTTTACGGCATTTTCGACCAGCAATTGCAGAGTAAGCGGAGGTATTTTACTTTGCATCACATGATCCGGCAAGTTTATCTGGATGTCCATGGCTCCTTCAAACCGTGCTTTCAGCATAAAAATATACGCGTGTAGAAATTGGGTTTCTTCGGATAAGGTTACTAAAGGTTTTGTATGTGTAGACAATATGTATTGATAAGTATGGGCCAACTTCCGGATGAACTGCTCGGCTGTTGACCGGTTCTGGTAAACCAACGCGGAAATCGTATTCATGCTGTTGAACAGAAAATGCGGGCTGAGCTGATTTCGCAGAATTTGCAGTTGCAGGGAAAGCTGGGTCTGGGTGAGCCTAACAGAGGCAAGTTGCTGCTGGGCAAACTGCTTATAGGAGAATAAAGTAAAATCAATGATCGTGTACACAAATACTCCTACAAAAACCAGAATGCCCACTTTAATAGCTCCATCCCGATACATTTCCAGAAAAATACCTGCCTGTTGATTGGCAGCGGTTATGTACATATACAGACTGGCACTTAGGCCAATAATCAGCAAACTCAAGAGCATATGTAGCAGCATGCCTACCAGCAACCGCACAGTGATCATTTGCTGCCAGGGAAACCATGTATTTAACCTCAGCCGCAAGACCGATACAGCGGCCGATACAACTATAAACGTAGCTAATGTATAAAGCAAGAGCTGAGAACTTTCTGAATAACCAGGTGTCCTACCCGTTTCGCTATAAAACAAATACGTATAGAATACCCCTCCAATCAAGGTGCCAGCAAGCAGTAAGAGAAGCAATCTATGTAGTTTCATGGAGGTATGTTTTTTAGTATTCCACATGGTTGCAAAAGGTAAACCTGTAGCAACTATGTAAGTAAGGCAACCTTGCAGCCGGTAGCCTTACTTACTCTTTCACAAAACGTTTATTACCCTACAATAGCATTTGTATTGCAAGAGATCTTCTCGTCACATCAGTCCAGGTTATCCATTACTTTCCGGTATTCAAAATCGGAACTGATGGTTTTGGCGGCTTTTTTATAGGCCTCTACCACCGCCGGTTTGTCTTTAGGCATGGTCCTGCTAGCTTGTTGCAGTAACTTCCCTTTTTCATAATCGGAATGAACCTGGGGAATGGTGCCTAACCATTGGATATATTGTGATTCCGACAGCTGGGAAGTTTTTAATAAAGTAGCCAGAGTTTTGCTTTTTTCATAATCAGAATTGGTTTTTGCAATAGTCTCTAGCAGCAGAAGAAAATGTTCATTAAGAACTTTGGGCTTCGCACTTATCAGCTTGTCGAGCACTCTCGCTTTTTCATAGTCCGAAGAAATTCCAGAAACAACAATCATTGTCTGTTTGAAATGTTTCTCGGGCAGTTCCTGCTTGTTTAACAGTTCTGATAGAACTTTGGCTTTTTCATAATCAGATGATATACCTGATATGGCATCTAATGTTTTGGTGAAAGTGGCTTCACTAAATTTAGAGCTAGGTACAAGTATAACATGCCTTAACACTCGGGCTTTTTCATAATCAGACGATATATCTTTTACCGCATCCAAATAAGTACTAACCAGAGAGGTGTTTTGCAGAAAGATGCTACTCCAATTTTGCAGTAACTTACTTTTTTCGTGATCCGAATGTACTTGATCAGATAGTACTTCAAGTATTCTTGTCAGATCTTTTTCTTTCAGGCCATTCTGCTGAATTAAGTAATTGAAGTAGATAGATTTGGTATAATCACTACTGATTTCTTCGATAGCTTCCATTATCCCATCTACGCCTTTTTGCCCATAAATTCTCCGCACCCGTTCCTGAGCGCCAATGCCAGTATTGGCAATTACTTCCGGCAGCATATCGGCCAGCCATTTACGTCCGTCTGGTTCATAGGGCTCTTGTGTTTTGCCTACATAATACGTCCGCTTTAGCTCGCCCTTGGAATTGCTCTCAATATGTACAGCCCGGCGGTTGCCAAAAGTCGTTTTACTGAACTTAAAGAATCCGCCTGGAGAAATGCTTTTTATATCTTTTTCATCATCGGTGAAGGCGATATCTCCATCATAATTAATTTCCGTGGATTGGTTATTGTCCGAATGCGTGTACTGATAGGTATGTCTTTTCCGCACACTGGTATCTTGTACTACTTCTGTGGAAGTATGAACTGGTGTAGCTGGCGGGGAAATTTGCAACAAATGCGTATCGAATAAAAGGCCCAGGTGGGCAGCAGCTATATAGGCTATCATGTGAAAGGGTAAAGCGGTAAACATAGGCGTTAAATAGTTACAGTGAATACGTATGCAATAATGCAAAAATGGCAAATAAGCAAAAAGCGCTTTGCAGTGAACTGTAAAATGCGTGTAGCGAACAGCCGGAAAAAAGTAGTCACAAGTGTAGCCGGTGAAAAAGTATCCTACCTAAGAAAATGCCCGTAAAAGCAAAAAAAGCCTATGCCATTAAACCCAAAACTAGCGGAGAAACTCAGCAAAGTGTATGAACCCTCTTCCCGGATTGACGATCATTTCCGGGGCAATGATCTTACTTTTATTACCAACGAAAATGGAGAACCCGTGACTTTATTTATTGGTAAGCGGCGGGAAGATGGGGCTATTACGGGAGAAAGGTATGTACGTGTAATTAAGAAACGGACAGAAAATGGAGCCATTGAACTGAGTCATTGGGAGAACAAAGGCAAAGTAACTAGAAGGTAATGCTGCCTTCTCTAGTATTTAACATATACATGCAAAATCTGTTAAGTCTCCAAAAAATAATGGTTTTAGTAACCTGCATGCAGCTAATTTACAATCCCTTCTTCAGATCGGCATTCAAAACCAGATTTACGATTAGGCCATTGTTGTACTGAAACACATTGCGGTCGTTGATCCGGCGGGAGAGCTGAACAAGTTGCTGCAAATACCCTGCTTCTATTTTCAGGTTTTTATTTAGCCGGTAACCTGCCAGGAAGCTTACCCGGTTCTGGTCAAATACATTTTGCGCCACATTCTTTCCAAAACCAATAAATATTTCATCATAGGCAGCCACATAGAACTCCTTTTCGTCTAGGGTAGGGCCTTGTAAAGGTACTTGCAAGCGAACCATATAACGCAAGCGGTTCAGATACGTCCATCCATCAGGGCTATCACTGTCTGCGGAATTAAAGCGGCCATTCCATCGCTGTTCCAGCCGGTAGCGGTGCAACCAATCTACCCGGCCGGTTTTTTGAGTGATATTTACTTGTTGATAAATCCGGTGTTCTGGAAACTGTTTGCCAAAGCCATTAATTGGATAGTCGCCATAATTAAACGTTTCAATCCAGCCATATCCCAGATGAAGGAGTACATTGGGGTGAAGCTGATAATTTACCCCTACACGTAATAAACTCTGCTGCCAGGTTGAGCCGAAATCTTCCCGGCGCCACTGGTATTCAGTATGCAGGCTCCATTTGGGTTGCACCCGGAATGTGCCGGTATAGGTATACCACCCAATAGTATTATTGTCGCGAAGCCTGGTATTTTGTGCTTGAGTTAGGGAAGAAAAACAGGTAATAAGCAGGATAATGGAAAAAAACGTACGGATCATGCATCAAAAAAAGCAAAATTGAGACTTTTACCAAAAACAATAAGGCTGTATACCTTACATCCGAACATATCCCCTACGTCCAACTCATTACACTTTCTCCTTTTTTTACTTGTTCACATGCACTTGCACGACGGACTTTACCCCACGCTGCAACATGGTATATAAATAATCTGAAACAGTATCAGCGAACCCCGGCAGGCTTTGCAAATCTGTTCCCCACAAAGAGGTATCAGCAGATACCTCCTTAACAAAGCCCTGTATTGCCTCTTTGGAAGAGGTATCTACGTCTTGCCAGGATTTATAAAAATAGGCGGCAAAATCATCATTAATAGGATAAGATGTACCGTTTCTTTCACCTGAATATTTTCCATTTTCTTCCTTCACAGCTTTCATAAATAACAGATAGGCCGCAAACCCAAGGGCAAACAAGCGTGGCACTTTTCCATATTTCTGATGATAATTCACTAAGGTTTGTACATTACGCATCTTCATTTTGGATGTGTACTGTAAGGTAATGCTAATCAGCGGATGCACGATAAAGGGGTTCCGGAAGCGGTCCAGCACGTCTTCGGCAAATATTCTGGCACTTTCTTCGTCTACAGGCACAGCCGGCACTACTTCTTGCTGCATCACCTGGCTAATGAACCTGCTCAAGTATTCGTCATTCATGCACTCCCCTACTGTTTCCAGTCCATACAAGTAGCCTAACCCCACACTGATGGTATGCGTGCCATTTAACAGGCGAAGTTTACGTTCGCGGTAAGGGGTGATATCCGGCTCTATAATCACGCCTTTATCTGCCTGGTAAAAGGAAAGCTTCTCTTTTATGCGCTCATCTCCCTCAATTGCCCACAGGCGGTAGACTTCTGATACAGTTAGTAATTCATCGGTATACCCTACTTTCTGAAAAACAGCTTCCCTAGTTTGTTTATCCGGACTGCCCGGCACAATGCGGTCTACCAAGGAGTTGCAAAAAGTACTATGCGTCGTCAGCCAGGAAGTAAAACCAGATGGCAATTTATTCTGCTCAGCTAGTTTCAGCACAATTTCTCTCAGTTTTTTCCCATTGTCTACAATCAGCTCACAAGGAATAATGATCATTCCGCTTTCAGGACTTCCCTTAAATGCCTTATACCGGGCATGTAAAAATGCCAGCAACTTTCCAGGAAACGACTCTGGCGGAGAAAGGCTACTATCATCGTCTGTTAATTGAATGCCTACTTCGGTGGTATTGGAAATAATCACCTGCAATTCCGGATTTTGAGCACAGGCAAGCACCTCCGCCCACTGCGATTTAGCAGACAACGTACGGCTGATAGACGAGTTAATAATAAAATCTTCTACCTGCTTCCCTTTTTCTATGCCTCGAATACAATGCGTATACAAGCCTTGCTGAGCGGTAAATGTATCGGCGCTGCCTGTATCGGTTGATTTTACCACCACTACCCTACCCTTAAACAAACCTTGCCGGTTGGCTTTATCAAAAAAATAGTCGGGCAAGCCTCTCAGCAACACACCAGTGCCAAACTGCAATACCTTTTCCGGCAGTTGAAGTAGCGATTGATCAGGAACAATTACCGGTAAGCCGGACAGCGTATTATCTTTCAGGAGGTCGGCTGTTAAACTAGTCATAGGTAGGAAGTTTTGATATCTGCCACGAAAATAAGGATTCATCTGTAAAATGATAGTACCTGACAGGGAATTATACAAAAACTAAAATTTTTCTGAAAAAAGAAGACTTTAGTGAGTACAAAAGCCCTAAACTGGTATCTTATTGAGTAGACTAAGTAATGGTCTATGTGCTTTAGTTTTTGCCGGCCAGAAAAGAAAGTAGACTAATACTTTGATTGCGGACGTAAAAATTAAGTAATTGACCTCTTGAAAACCTATAAACCTTTGTATTTACTCGTATGAGCATGGAGCAAACATGGCGTTGGTTTGGCCCCAAAGACCCAGTTTCTTTACAAGATGTGATGCAAGCAGGCGCCACTGGTATTGTTACTGCCCTGCACCATATTCCCAATGGAGAAATATGGCCAGTCGAGGCAATCCAGGAACGCAAACGTCAGATTGAGTGGAACGACCAGGCAACACCACCTAAAAAAACATTACTACGATGGTCAGTTGTAGAAAGTGTACCCATACACGAACACATTAAAACAGCACAAGCCGGCCGACAAAAATATATCGAAAACTATAAGCAGACGATCCGGAATTTGGCGCAGTGCGGCATTTATACCATCTGCTACAACTTTATGCCCGTACTCGACTGGACACGCACCGATTTGGCCTATGAAATGCCTGACGGTTCTAAAGCCCTTCGTTTTGATGCTACTGCTTTTGCTGCTTTTGAATTATATATTCTGAAACGGCCCGGAGCGGAAGAGCAGTATAATGATGAGCAGATACAAGCAGCTAAATATTATTTCGGCCAGCTAACCGATACGCAGAAACTGCAACTGCAGCGCAATATTATTGCCGGGTTGCCAGGCTCTGAAGAAAGTTTTACTATGGAAGAATTTCAGCTTGTTCTCGATTCCTATAAACAAGTAGATGACAAGCGTCTACGGGAGAACTTAGCGTATTTTTTGAAAGAAATTATTCCAGTGGCGCAAGAGGTAGGCGTTCGTATGGCTATTCATCCGGATGATCCGCCCAGGCCGATTTTAGGGTTGCCCCGTGTGGTGAGTACAGAAAAAGACATACAAGAACTGCTCAGTGTAGTAGATTCTCCATCTAATGGCTTTACCATGTGTACTGGCTCTTTCGGGGTTCGGGCAGATAACGATTTGGTAGGGATGGTAGAACGGCTAGGACATAAAATAAACTTTGTTCACCTGCGAAGCACTTTACGTGACCCCCAGCAGCCCGACACCTTTTTTGAAGCTGACCACTTAGCAGGTGATGTAGATATGTATGGAGTAGTAAAAGCCTTGGTATTGGAAGAACGCAAACGCAAAGCCGCGGGACGTGCCGATTCCCAGCTTCCTTTCCGCCCCGATCATGGGCACCAGATGCTAGACGATTTGCACAAAAAAACCAATCCAGGATATTCAGCTATCGGGCGCCTGAGAGGACTAGCCGAATTACGTGGCCTGGAATTAGGCATTGAACGGTCATTAGTCTGAACCAGGATGTAAGGATTTTAAGAGTATCAGGATTTAGAAATACTTTCTGAGATTTAATATAACAGGCAGCTAATCTTGCAAGTCTTATAATCCACCCTATCCCGGTCAGCTATTATTCATTTTTCATTAGTCATTACTCGTTGTTATGAAGCCTTTTCTGTCAGAAGATTTTTTATTGCAAACCCAAACGGCCCGTTTGCTGTACCACGAGCATGCCAGCAAAATGCCCATTATTGATTACCACTGCCACCTGCCGCCTAATGAAATAGCCGAAGACAAGCAGTTCAAAAATCTGACTCAGATATGGCTCTATGGCGACCACTACAAATGGCGGGCTATGCGCACCAACGGCATAGAGGAAAAATACTGTACCGGAGATGCTGACGATTATGCAAAGTTTGAGAAATGGGCAGACACCGTACCCTATACCATGCGCAACCCCTTATACCACTGGACACACCTGGAACTCCGGAATCCGTTTGGCATAAAAAAGCTGCTGAACTCTTCTACAGCCAAGGAAGTTTATGAAGAATGTACGGCCAAACTACAAACGCCAGAATTCCGGGTAAAGAGTATTTTACAAAAAATGAATGTACGGGTAATCTGCACCACCGACGACCCTACAGATAGCCTGGAATATCATCAACAACTGAAAGCAGCTAACTTTGAAATACAGGTACTTCCTACTTTCCGTCCGGATAAAGGTATGACCCCGGAAAATCCGGAAGTATTTAACGCCTGGGTAGATAAACTAGCCACTGTAAGCAATATAGATATCCGGGATTTCAACAGTTATCTCACTGCTTTACGCAAACGCCACGACTATTTTGCTAGCATGGGTTGCCGGTTATCCGATCACGGAATCGAAACCCTCTATGCAGAAGACTACACAGAAGGGGAAATCAGCCATATATTCTCTAAAGTCCGGAGCGGAAAAGAGTTGAGTGCGGCTGACGTACTGAAATTCAAGTCAGCAATGCTTGTGGAATTTGCCTTAATGGATCATGAAAAAGGGTGGACGCAGCAGTTTCACTACGGGGCACTACGCAATAATAACAGCCGCATGCTCCGGCAACTCGGCCCGGATACCGGATGGGACTCTATTGGAGACTTTGAGGTAGGACGCCCGATGGCCAGGTTTTTCGACAGATTAGATACCCAGAATAAACTAACGAAGACAATTATCTATAACCTGAATCCCAGAGATAATGAATTAATAGCTACCATGACTGGTAACTTTAATGATGGCTCAGTGGCCGGAAAAATGCAGTTTGGTTCAGGCTGGTGGTTTCTCGATCAGAAAGATGGCATGGAAAAACAACTCAATACACTCTCCAATATGGGTTTGTTGAGCCGTTTCGTAGGCATGCTCACCGACTCCAGAAGCTTTCTTTCCTACCCCAGGCATGAGTATTTCCGCCGGATTTTATGTAACTTAATTGGCCGTGATGTAGAAAATGGTGAACTCCCCAACGAAACAGAATGGCTTGGCAAAATGGTAGAAAATATCTGCTACAACAATGCCCGCAAGTATTTTGGATTTGATATACCTTAAAATAGAATAGATTGAAAAAAGTAGTAACCTTTGGTGAAATCATGCTTCGGCTATCTACTCCTGGATATGCTAAGTTTATACAAGCCGACAATTTTAACATAACCTATGGCGGAGGAGAAGCCAATGTAGGCATTTCCCTGGCCCAGTTCGGCATACCTGCCGAACACGTTACCCGTTTTCCGGACAATGATCTGGGCAAAGCAGCGACAAGCCTACTCCGCAAATACGGTGTTCAAACAACCAATATCCTGTATGGGGGCGACCGTCTTGGCATTTATTTTCTGGAAACAGGCGCCATTGCACGTCCCAGTAAAGTAGTATACGACCGGGCTAACTCAGCCTTTGCGCAACTAGAGCCAGGGATGCTAGACTGGGAAGAAATATTAAAAGATGCCCAGTGGCTTCACTGGACAGGCATTACCCCAGCCATATCGGAGGGTGCCGCGAAAAGTTGCCTGGAAGCCATTACCGTTGCCAATAAATTAGGCCTGACTGTATCAGCTGATACAAATTACCGCAAAAATCTATGGCAATACGGAAAAACAGCCCGTGAGGTAATGCCCGAACTAGTTGCCGGATGCGATATTATTGTATGCAGCAAAGGCGACGCTGCAGATATGTTTGGCATTGAACCAAAAAAAGGAGAAGGCAGTGGCTTTGTTTCGGTTTGTAAGCAATTAATGAACCTATTCCCGAAAGTAAAGAAAATTGTAAATACCAAACGGGAATCTATCAGTGCCTCACACAATACCTTGGCCGGAGTGATGTGGAATGGGACAGAGTATCTGAAAACACCCGTACACCAGATTTCTCCCATTGTAGACCGTATTGGCGGGGGCGATGCTTTTATGGCCGGACTTATTTATGGGTTACTTACTTACAAAAATGATCAGCAGGCACTGGATTTTGCAGTAGCAGCCTCAGCTTTAAAACATGCCGTAGAAGGGGATGCGAATCTGGTAACAGCCGAAGAAGTAGTACCAGTCATGAAAGGCGATAGTTCCGGCAGACTGGTTCGATGAGCTTTGTTATTAAACCCAGTTCACTCGAGGAAGTAGTAGCCCTATCGCAACTAATTCCAGAATTTGATCATCCGCATGAAGTAGAGGAATACAAAAAACGGCTTGCCGGAAAAAAACAGTTGATCTTGGTAGCTTACACAGATCACAAACCGGTAGGCTTTAAAGTAGGCTATGAAAAAGAATCGGATGGCTCCTTTTACAGCTGGATGGGTGGGGTATTGCCAGCTTACCGAAAAGAAGGCATTGCCAAAAGCTTAGCCAATGTACAAGAGAAATGGGCTAGCCAAAATGGGTACACATGCATCCGTTTTAAAACCCGTAACAGGCATCAGGCTATGCTAGTATTTGCCATAAAAAATGGATTTCAGATCATAGACGTAGAGCCACGAGAGACACTGGCAGAGTATAGAATTCTGCTGGAAAAGAAAGTATAATTACTGATTATATATACAAACATCTTAAACAAATCATTTTTTCATGTCCAGGTTTACCAGAATAGAAGTTGTACAAAAAATAGCAGAAACCGGTGTTGTACCAGTGTTTTTCCATGAAGATGTAGAGATTTGTAAAGGCGTATTGGAGGCCTGCTACCAAGGAGGCATCCGGGTTTTTGAGTTTACCAACCGTGGCGATTTCGCCCATGAAACTTTTGGTGAACTCAATAAATTTGCCGAAGCCCGCTACCCAGATATGATTCTGGGAGCCGGAACCCTATTTGACGCTGGCTCTGCCTCTTTATATATCCAACTAGGAGCTAGTTTCATTGTATCGCCGGTTATTAAAGAGGATATATCCCTCACCTGCAACCGCCGCAAAATTGCTTGGGTACCCGGCTGCGCTACGATGAACGAAATCTCCAGAGCAGAAGAACTGGGAGCTGAAATGGTAAAAGTGTTTCCAGGAAATGTAGTTGGGCCAGAGTTTGTAAAATCCTTAAAAGGGCCCATGCCCTGGAGCAGTGTTATTGTAACTGGCGGCGTAGAACCAGAAGAAGAAAGCCTGACTACTTGGTTTAAGGCTGGTGTGAAAGCAGTAGGTATCGGATCGCAGTTATTCCCCAAAGATGTGCTAGCCACCAAAGATTTCAATTCCATTGCAACCAAAGCTGTTACTGTGATGGATATTGTAAAAAAACTAAATCCGAAGCCGAGAATCTAATAAAGGTGCTATTGCTGACCAGTCGTACACTGAATAGCTACTATCCTTTTAACACTGACAAATTTTCAAACTTTCCCATTCACCCTATTGCCTATGCAACCTGTAGAAACGACTAACCTTCAATCCATTGGAACCAAAATAGGCAACTACCGCTGGCGTATTTGTGCATTGCTATTTTTTGCTACCACCATCAATTACATAGACCGCAATGTACTTAGCTTTGTAATGGCTGACGATGGTTTTCGCCGGGAGATGCTGGGATTAGCAGCCACTGCACCTCTTACAGAAGCAAACCATACGGCTTTTCTGGCTGAGTATGGCCGAGTAGATGCAGTTTTCAAATTTGCCTATGGACTTGGGTTTATCCTCATGGGTTGGTTTATCGACCTGGTAGGCGTAAGAAAAGGGTATGCGGTTGCTATTTTTCTCTGGGTAGGTTCGGCCCTTTCACACAGTTTTGCTACAACCTTCGGGCGATTGAGGCTTTTCCGATTTACCTTAGGTATCGGTGAGGCAGGCAACTTTCCTTCTGCCATTAAAACAGTTGCGGAATGGTTTCCTATCAAAGAAAGAAGTAAAGCAGTAGGAATTTTTAATTCAGGTGCTAACATAGGCATTATTTTCACTGCGGCCCTTGTTCCGGTAGTCATTACCGCCTATGGATGGCAGGCAACCTTTCTGATAACCAGTTCTCTGGGCTTTGTTCTGCTAATATGCTGGTTGTTGCTATACCGGCGTCCGGAAGAGCACACAAAAGTAACTCAGGCAGAACTGGAGTATATACGAAGCGATGGAGAACAAGAAACAAGTACAGCCAAAGTGAATTGGTTTAAGCTGCTAAGTTTTCGTCAAACCTGGACTTTTGCTATGGGTAAATTTCTTACAGATATGATCTGGTGGTTCTACCTGAGTTTTTTGCCTGATTTTTTCAAGCAGGCGGGTACTTTTCAGCTCGACCTCAAACAACTATCTCTGCCTTTTATTATTATTTATATCGTGTCCGACGCGGGAAGTATTCTTTTTGGCTGGCTTTCTAGTAAGTTCATTAGTGTAGGTTGGACGCAGAATGCTGCCAGAAAGGTGACTATGTTACTATGTGCGCTATGTGTGGTTCCAGTGTTTTTTGCCAGTATTACCGAAAGCCTGCCAGTAGCAGTTGCTCTAATTTCCCTAGCTGCAGCAGCCCATCAAGGATGGAGCGCCAATTTGTATTCTATTGCCACAGACATGTTTCCTAAAAAAGCAGTGAGTTCGGTCATAGGTATTGGAGGCATGTTTGGCGCTATAGGTGGGGCACTTTTTTCGTACAATGCTGGGACTATCGCCGGTACATATGGCTATTTACCTCTGTTTATTATTGCATCTTCTGCGTATCTGTTGGCTTTAGGAGTTATCCAACTGTTGTCCCCAAAATTGCAACCGGCGAGATTATAAAGAGTTAATAGTTTATCCGCCATAACTGGCTTCTTGACCCTTCCTGTAGATAAGTTCGGTCTTTGTTATTCCACATATAGTTTCAGTTAAGTAAGTATTCAGTTGCAAAAATTCCGCTTCAGGTAAAGCGGAATTTTTATTTGTAGCTGGCAGCAATAAAACGTATATTATTCTGTGAAAATATTTACTACTTTGTAGACTTGTCTTGTTGTAGAACCGAAAACCTTATCCTAGTTATGAAAAAAGCCAGCCATTATGGACGCATAATTTGTTGCTGCTTATTTGCCTTTCTTTCATTTCAGTCTTTTGCTGATGTACGTCTGCCAAAATTAGTGGGAGACCACATGATTTTACAGCGAGATGCCAAACTACCTATCTGGGGCTGGGCAGATGCCGGAGAGACGGTTACTGTTACCTTCCAGGGAAAAAAATATACAACCAAGCCAGATGCACAAGGCAAATGGATGCTTACCCTTCCTGCTATGAAAGCAGGTGGGCCCTATGAAATGACGGTTGCCGGAAAAAATACCCTTACGATTAAGGATATCTTGGTTGGAGATGTGTGGCTGGCTTCCGGCCAGTCGAATATGGAGTGGAAACTGTCGCATACGGTTAATAATTTTGAGCAGGAAATAGCCAATGCCAAGTTTCCCCAGATCCGGTTCTTGGATGTAACCAATGCTATTGCAACCCAACCGCTAACTGAGTTTGAGAGTAAAGGATGGGAAATATGCAGCCCTGAAACTGCCGGCGATTTTTCAGCAGTAGGCTATTTCTTTGCCAGGGATTTGCATCAACGGTATAATGTACCGGTAGGCGTTATTACCACTGAATGGGGAGGTACCCCCTCAGAAGCCTGGACAAGTACAGAAGCTTTAAAAGCTTTTCCTGAATATCAAAAGGCTGTGAACGATCTGGAAAAGAATGGTTCCAGCATTCAAGCCCAGATGCAAGAATACCAAACTAAACTCAAGGAATGGCAAAGCAAGGTTAGTGGCGGCGACAGAGGTTTAGCTGCTGCTACGAAATGGTATGCGCCAGCGTTCACTTCTGCCGACTGGCCAGTCATGACCTTGCCTATGTTATGGGAAACCGCGGATTTGCCAGATTATGATGGCATTGTCTGGTTCCGCAAAGATGTAATGATTCCAGACAGTGAGGCAGGCAAAGAACTAACATTACACTTAGCTGCTATTGACGATGCCGATAGTACCTGGTTTAATGGTGTACCTGTAGGAGCTACCAATGGATATAACATTGCCAGAAAATACACCATTCTCGGTAACTTGGTAAAAGCCGGTAAAAACAGTATCACGGTTCGCGTGGTAGATACCGGAGGTGGCGGAGGTGTACATGGACAAGAAGATCAGCTAAAACTTACAGCCGGAGATAAAATTATTGTGTCTTTAGCAGATAAATGGCAATACCAGACGGCTTTAGATATTTTGCAAATGCCTGCCAAACCCAACGTAACAGTTAATCAGAATTCGCCGGCTGTCCTCTACAATGCCATGATCGCTCCCCTGGTGCCCTTTGCTATTAAAGGCGCCATATGGTATCAGGGTGAAAGCAATGCAGGCAGGGCTTACCAATACCGCACCCTTTTTCCGGCAATGATCAAAGACTGGCGTAAGCAATGGAAGCAGGATTTTCCTTTTCTGTTTGTTCAACTAGCTAATTTTATGAAGGTAGAAAGCCAGCCGGTAGAAAGCGACTGGGCCGAACTCCGCGAAGCACAATCTATGACTCTTTCTCTCCCTAAAACAGGCATGGCCGTAATTATAGATGTAGGCGATGCCAATGATATACATCCTAGAAACAAACTTGACGTAGGCAAACGACTGGCTATGGCTGCTCAAAAAGTGGCGTATAATGAAAATACGGTATATTCAGGTCCTACCTATAAGTCGATGAAGCCTGATGGCAATAAAATTATCCTCACCTTTGACAATGTGGGAGGAGGGCTTATAGCAAAAGGTGGGGAGTTGAAGGAATTTGCGATTGCCGGGCCAGACAAAAAATTTGTGTGGGCAGATGCCAAAATAGAAGGCAATACAATAGTGGTTTCCAGCAACCAGATACAAAATCCTGTAGCTGTGCGTTATGCATGGGCTAATAATCCGGATAAAGCAAATTTGTATAATAAAGAAGGTTTACCTGCTTCCCCCTTCCGTACAGATGAATGGCCAGGTGTCACGATTAGCCGTAAATAAACCCACACACTGACTTACTAAAAAAATAGTTCCTGCTATTACCGTTTAAAACGAATTGTTACTAATCGTAAAAATTACCTTGACAATTTAGGAATAATATATAATTTTGAGCTTTACATAAGAATGTTTGAGATTTTTCCATCTTTTCTGCAACCTTGTCAACTAAATAAAGGTAGAAGTTATACCAGTTGCTTGGTAAGTGGAGAAGATCCTGTTACTAGGCATTTTTTTATGTGTATTATCCACCAAAACAGTCCATAATTATGAATGACAATCTGAATAACGACAATTCTAATATTTTACTGAGTTTTGTACTTGGTGCAGCTGCCGGTCTTGCGGCAGGTATGTTACTTTCTCCAGATACTGGCGAAGGAAACAGAAAATTTATTGCCCAAAAAGCAAATGACCTTTCTAGAAAGGCAAATGATTTATCTAAAAAAGCAACCGAAAAAGCTTCAGATCTATCTAAGAAAGCCAATGATTTGACAGGCCAGCTAAGTACTCAGCTTAACGACACTATCAATAAAATATCTAAGAAGTCGTCTGGAACTGGCACTGGCACTACAACTCCTGCTACTACAGCTTCTCCGGCAGCCACTACTACTCCGGTAGGAGGTACTACGGATACATCTGGGATTAAAAAACCCAAAAATCCAAAGACAACCTAGGTAGCAGATGTAGCATAAAACAAAAAAGGCATACGGTGTTCGTATGCCTTTTTTGTTTTATCGTCTGTTCATTTACATTTTCTAGGAAAACCACTCCGGAAAGTTTTTGGCGATTTCACCAACCCTGCTCTTGGTTTACCCGTAAAGCCAATAATGTAGTTGCTTATCATTTAATTAACTAATTAACATAAACCAAACTAACCTGAAATCATTATGTCTGCAAGAGCAAACCTGCCGGAAGAATTTAATCAGGCTTTACGCAAATTCACCTACGGATTTTATATTCTTACTACTAGAAAAAAAGCGGAGGAACTAAGCCAGCGCAGTGAAGATTATATAGCCGCCGGTACGGTATCCTGGGTAAGCCAAGTATCTTTTACGCCTCCACTGGTCATGGTAGCTGTACAAAAGCAAAGCGACCTAAACGAAACCATTTCCAAAAGCCGGGTTTTTGCCCTCAACTTTATTGGTTCTGCCAATCAACAACTTATTGAGGCTTTTGGTGGCAAGACCACTGTGTCGGATGATGCCTTAAATGGGTTCACCTTTGAAAACGGCGCAACAGGTTCGCCCTTAATTTCTGCTTGTCCTTTAGCTATTGAATGCCACCTGTTGGATGCTATACATACCCATGGTGATCATGTATTGTTTATTGGCCGGGTAGATAGCGTGACTATCCGCGATGAAAATGCGAAGCTAGTTACTGACCAGGAAATTGGCCATGTCTACGGAGGCACTAAGTAACAAAAATTCGACAAAGGAACAGGGAGACTTAACAAAGTCTCCTTTTTTGTATCTGGAAAATCAAATCGTATATTGAATAAGATGGGGTCGATAGTAAAAAAATAGCTATATGGGATTGTATAATCCCGGAAATGTGATAATATAGCACGATGAACCTAAGCTTGTTTTTCCCCTTTGTTCTCAGCTTATTTATTTATTTTTTCTCGGAGAATTCGCTCCAGATTAATGCTACCGCACCTGCTCAGTCTCCATTAGTTATCAAGCACCTAACAGGCGATGTATATGTATATACTACCTATAATAGATATAAAGGTGAACTGTTTCCCTCTAACAGCTTATACTTGCTTACTAGCCAGGGTGCCGTACTGCTTGATACACCTTGGGATAAAACACAATTCCAGCCACTGTTGGATAGTATTCAGCACAAACATAATACAAAGGTGGTCTTATGCATTTCTACCCATTACCACACTGACCGAACCGCAGGACTGGACTATTACAAACAACAGGGTATAAAAACGTACTCCAGCAAATTAACCTATGACCTGTGTAAAACACATAACAATCCCCAGGCGGAAAACTACTTTCGTACCGATACCACCTTCCAGGTAGGTAATCACCAGATACAGGCCTTTTATCCTGGAGAAGGCCATTCAAAAGACAATATAGTAGTGTGGATGCCGAAGGAAAAAGTATTATATGGAGGTTGCCTGATTAAGAGCACCGAAACCCAGGATATGGGCAATCTATCGGATGCGAACCTGGCTGCATGGCCTGCCACTATCCGCAACGTACAAAAGCAATTTCCTAACCCAAGTTTTGTAATACCAGGCCATCAAAGTTGGGAAAACAAAAAGAGTCTGGCTCATACATTACACTTGCTGGAAACTCATACCAAGAAGAAGTAGTGTATAGAAAAAAGCTGTTCTGAGAATTGCGGCCAAAAAATTACGTAACCTTCACTTTCGGTCTGTGAATTGCCTATCCATTGAATGGTGGCTTTATATATATGTTATAGGTAGTCGGGAATTATTTTTTAAGCATAAAATATCTACTGCGAAGGTTAGCTGCCTTAAATGTACGTTGCTGGTGCATGAACAGATATTTATGTTAAATACAGCAGAGCTGATTTAAGAAATTAAGGATATGGCTGATACTTTTTGATCTACTGTAAAATAGCATTTCAGAAGGTAAATTGATGTTTTAGAGAGGGTATGGCATAAAAAAACCGGATTGCTAATTTCCGGTTTTGGGAAAGAAAAAAGGATTAAAGCTGCGGGCCAGATTCTACTTTATAGACAAAATATTTGGTATCTCCCCGCCACGATAACTGAAAAAACTTCTCTTTATAGTACAGTTTTACCCGTTTACCGTTTAGAGATGCTTCTTCCAACTGCCGGATTACATCATCCTGGCCGGAGGATACAGAAAAATCCCAAAGAGAAGAAGCCGGGCTACCAGTTTCACCGGAAATCCCACCCAGATTCAATTGTCCTTCATATGTTTTTATCAGCACTCCCCTCCTGCTGAGTTTGACAATAGTGCCAGCCCTGGAGCCTTCGCTATAGCTACCAAAAATATAATACCCACCTACCAGTAGAATAAGCACTACCAGACTTATAAATATAATTTTAACTGTTTTCATACGAAGTTTTCTTAAATGCTAGAAACAACTGTAAGTATACAAATTTGTTTTCCATCAACAAATTGTTTGCGTAGCTCTACAAGCACTGTTACGGAGTTTAAAGCTTTTATGGCAGGGATAGTTTGTATAATTTTTGTTTCTCAGGCTATGAAGCTCTTTTTTGTTTTACCATCATCCAAATTTACTAACGCCTCTTTGCTTCAAACCCGATGGAAACACCTTTTCTGCAAGATATTGTTGTCATACTCGGATTATCTGTTGGAGTGCTGCTTTTCAGAAAATTAAACTGCCCACCATCCTCGGATTTCTGATGACAGGCATTCTTGCCATCTGCATGGATTGAATTTAATCAGTGAATCGGCACATACTGTAGAAAGGCTGGCAGAGATTGGCGTAATTATGCTGTTCCTTATTAATGGTCTGGAATTATTGTTATAATGACTAGTAGCTATACAAAAAGCTATTATTCTGGGCGCAATATAGTAAGTAGGCATAGCCATACTGACTGCCGTCTTCGTTGCAGTTAGTTTGGGTTTTTCGAGGGTAGAAGCCCTATTTATTAGATTCTTGTTTTCACTGAGTAGCACAGCTATTGTGTTAAAACTACTTCAGGTGAAAGGAGAAATTAATAGTCCATACAAAAAAATATCCCTGGTCATACTCTTTTTCCAGGACATCATTGTGGTGTCCCTGATGCTTTTTACTCCGCTAATTGCAGGAAAAGCAGAGAAGGTAATCACTAACCTGCTCTTTCTGCTCATGAAAGGATTGTTTACTAGTGGCTTTGTCGTTTTAAGTGCCAGATTTGTGGTACTCTGATTGCAGAACTGAGCATTAAATGGAAAAATTAGTTTATTACCGAAATACACCCCGATATCTAGATTCTGCAAATTGATGTATAATATGTGTTTGGCAACCCCGATGACATCGCCAAGTTTAGTTAGAAAATCAGTATATAGTCGATTGCCTATATAGCTCACAGACTTTTTCAACTTCCGAGCTATATTTTAACTCTACCAACCTCTTCCGGGCATATGATGCTTGCTGCTGAAAACGTAGCGGAAAGAAAGGTTGCCTGTATACACAGTGTTATTGCCATTTCTGTTAAAAATACCTACATCATTACTCAGCATGAGCCGGAGTTTCTCAGTTTGCCAGCCCACATGGATACCGGTATTATTTACGCCCCATATGACGTGCTTATAGCGGAAAGTAAAGATATACGCTTCTACACCAACGTGTACTTTTGGCTGCTGACTGAGGCTGGAAATCTGGACAACGATTTGGGGAGTAAACGAAAATGCAGACTGGGCACTTCTATGGAAGGTATAACCTGCCTGCAGATAAGAATTAAAACCTCTAACAGGAATTAGCAAACTACTTCCGGTAGTATGCCTGAACAGCACAATAGCGTATCCCAGATATAATTTATTGGAATTAAACAAAAGCCCTGCTTTGCTACTGATCCCGTAGGTTTTGCCGATCAATTTATCAAAACTACTATCACGGTCTGTCCGGTAACGAGGCCACATAATATTGTTCTGTCCATACCCAATCTCCAGCGCAGACGAAACAGTATACTTCCCTTGTATGGAAAATTTGGGAGCTATTGATAAAGATAGCCCCTGACTTCTGATATTAAATGAATAATCTGATTGATTCCAGCCTAAACCGGTAGTAAGGCTAATACCTGTCCTAAGAGCAGGAATAAACTGGTCGTAAGAAAGAGAGGAACGCACAAAATGTTCCTGTGAATGAGTGGTAAAACCTCTGTCAAATGCATATCCGATAGCTGAACTGATTCTGGAGTTGCTCATTTGTCCGGCAAAGGCAGGATTATACTCCATAGGCATGACACCTAACGGATTTTCTTGTTCCATACAGGAAAGAATCTGCATCCATCCTAGTAAAGCCAATAAAGTTTTTACGTGTTTGAACATGGTCTTTTAATTAACTTCTAATCAATAAATCAAACACGGTGACTTATAGTTGTATATGTATTACTAGGCCGTGATGAACTGTGTAACTTACTACACCTATTACCAGGTTCTGCCTACGCGTTGATTCTTACTATTGAGAATGAACCTTAGAGATAGATTGCCAATATAGCGAAAACGGTTTGTACCGCTGCCTCCACCTATACCTAATGAATTGGTGAATAGTATCCGCAGTTGATCGGTTTGCCAGCCTAGATGAATGCCCCGGTTGTTGCCTCCCCATATAAATTGCTGATACCGGAAGTTGACTATAATATCTTCAAACTGTAGCCGTAATGGAGCCGCACTATTAAACTTTGATATACTCAGCAAGAGTTGAGGAGTAAACGAAAACTTTGAGGTTGAACGCCTCTGGAAGGTATAGCCTATCTGGAAGAATGACTGAAAATCTACTTTTATGTTCAAAAAAGAATTTGTAGCAGGATTTTTAAGATAATTAAACAAGACTACCGAATACCCCATGTAAAACTTGTTTGTATTTAACAAAAGCCCTGCCTTGCTTTGCCATTCCTGATTTATAAAATTAATGTTTCTCCGGCCAGAGTCAGCAGGATAATCAGGATAGTAGATGGTATGTGAACGGAACGTAGCATAGGCCATATCTACAGAAGGAGAAAGGGTATATTTTCCCTTTATAGATAATTTAGGAGCTAGAGCTATGGAAAGAAACTTATTTCTATCAGTTATATCATGCCGGACATGCTTGTTGTTTATAACAACAGAGTTAAATATATTTTTATCTCCACCAAAACCGGCCGTAATTCCTATGCCGGATCTTATTGCGGGAATAAACTGGTCATACGAAGTATACAAGCTGTAAGACTTTTTGCGAGACTCAGGGACATCTCTATAGTTAAACTTCAGCAAATCATACCCCATACTTGAACTGATGCGTGGCCCGCCCATTTGTCCGGCAAACGAGGGATTATACTGCATCGGCATTGCACCCAGGGGAATATCGGCCCAGCCTTGCCCAAAAGTAGGCAGAAACAAAAGTATTCCAGCTGAAAGAACAACAAAGGTTAAAAGTTTGAACATGGCTATTAATAAATCGTGCCCATATCAATAAAAAATAAGATGCTGCCGTACAATATGTAGCTGTAGCTTTAGCTAATATAAATCGTTACTATTGGGCAACCTCACTCAGCTCTACAGCAACAGCTACCAAGGTCTTCGTGCTTTCTGAGTTTTATCAGTGAATATATACCGGAGAGAAAGATTGCCATTATAAGTAAATCCTTTGTGTCTGGGATTATAGCTATTACTTAACATTATTCTTACTCTACCTGTTTGCCAGCCTAAATGAATAGCTACTTTCTCTCGCAATTTTTTATCTTGTAGAGGAGTAATTGAAGGAAAACCGCCATCATTCATACCCCAAATAAACTGCTTGTATCGGAAATTGAGGTTGTAGGCCTCTATACCAGAATACATTCTATTCTCTCTGGTATATTTTGCAAGTTTAATCACTACCTGAGGGGTAAATGAAAAATCAGATTCAGGCTCCCGCTGAAAAGTATAACCGGCCTGTAAATAGGATTCGAAATCTCCTTTTAGATGACGAATGAGCGAAGTATAAATAGGCTGCCTAACTATATTTACAGTATACCCTAAATAAAATTTATTAGTATTGACTAAAAGTCCGACTCTGCTGTTTATACCATATTGTTTACGATGCGAATATAATAATGTATCAGGCAATCGATTAATTGTAAAATTTATCTCAGAAACATCAAATGAAAAATCGATAGAAGAAGAAATGGTGTATTTTCCACTTATGGAAATTTTGGGTGCAATAGCTACAGATACAGAAGGATTTGTGAAAGAATTATGTCCATTATAATATAGATCAGTTGAAAAAGCAGAATAGCCTACTGTAATTCCGATGCCAGTTCGCATAGCCGGAATAAACTGATCATATGATAGACGGGAATATGTTCCCTGATATTTGTAAGCATCTGATTTATGTTGCCAATACATGCTATTTGAAGTGAATCTGGGACCTCCTACTTGTCCAGCAAAAGAAGAGTTATACTGCATCGGTAATGTTCCTAAAGGAGCATAGGTTTGCCATTGTCCGAAACAAATCAATGTCCATAGCATGGACATTGAAAAAATAAAAGTTGTTAAAAGTTTGAACATACAATAATTCAGTTAAAAGTTTTGAGTATTCAAAGGAACCACATAGGGTACCCGGCCTTTCAGAAATTCATTGGCCATGCGCCGCTGTAACCCTTTTTCTTTCATGTGGGCAATTTGCCTTGCTTGTTTGCGGGTAATAATTTTGGTAGCAGGTGCTTTTGTTGGCCGCAGTTTTTTTGATGCTGATACTGGTATACTTACCTCGTGTAGTTTGGGAGAAACAGCTAGTTGGCCTGGTTCAAGCTTTCTCAGGTTTGGAAAGTACGGTTTTTTGCTTTCGGTAGATATGGAAGTTGAAATAGGCAAATCCTCTTTCTGAGTTTCAGGACTCTTATTTCTAGAGCTTGCTTCTGGTACCTGTGCTATAAGTGGCAAAATGGAGTTATTTTTCTCCATGACCGTAATTTCATACGTGTACTCTGGTGCCGAGTCAATTTTCTCCTTCTTTAATTTTATTGGCCACACACTGCATACACACACCAGCCAAGCAAACACATAAAAGGGCGCATTGGTGTTTTTAGTGGCTTCTACGGGTTGTTTGGTAGGTACGCTTCCTACTTGTAATAATTTCTCCTCCAGCAAACTTGTATCATAGAACTCCGCTAGTACTTTTGTTTCTTTCCAATATTCCAGTTCTGTACCAAGCAAGGTATCGCTTGCCGCTTTCTGCTCCAGTTCCCTAGCCTGCTCTTCCGGCAGGTTACCTTCCAGGTATTCAAAAAGCAGCTTATCTAACTCCAGGTTTTCCCAATCTTCAGCGGATGGCTTCATAGCACAAATATTATTTACAACTACCTAAACAAAACTGTATACTAAGATCTATGGTAGGTTTCCCGTTAGTTTCAGAGTACATTGGTTAATTCTTTAATATAATTTTTTACTTTTTGCCTGGCCCGGAATAAATATACTTTTACCTGAGCTTCAGAAATACCCAGAATCTCCCCTATTTCCTTGTATTCATAGCCTTCTAGGTCGCGCAGCAGAAGTATAGACTTTTGCAAAGCTGGTAGTTCATTTAAAGCTTTTTCCAGGATGGCTCTGGTATCAAATTCGTTTTTCTGAAACACCGGTGTCGTATGGCTGTCCTCCTGCCATGGTACCTTTCTGGTATGGGCCTTCGCATAAGTAAGCATCGCCCGGTAAGCCACTGAAAACAACCAGGCTTTTATTTTTTGCGGATCTACAGAATCTTTATTCTGCCACAGTTTCAGGTAACAATCCTGCACCAAATCATTCACGGCCTCTTCATCTCTCAGCGATTTATAGAGAAAGCGGAATATACGCCGGGTATATTCTTTTACCGCCAGGTTATATTCCTCAACTGAAATCATTCAAAAATAAAGGCTACATGCATGGTTGTTGGGCGTAAGACAAAGACACCGGTAAAAAGTTACAGGCCGGGAAAATTATTTTTCTGGAAAGTTAGCTATTGGCTGCTTATCGTTGTCTACTTTGTAAATATCCATCCGTAAGCTGCTAAAGTTAACAGATCGTATTAACTTGTGACTGGGTAATGCAGCAATTTTCTGATTTCTCGTCAGCGCGCATTATTCCAGGCAGCTAAGGCGTTTGCCTACTCATAAGGATACATAATATGTAGTATATGCAAAAAAATTCCGAAAAAACCTTTCATAGTTCGTGGCGAAACCGCCTCTACGAAATCATTTTTGAGGCAGATACACCTGCCGGCAGAAGATTTGACATTGCTCTTTTAGTGGCCATTCTTTTAAGCATTGTGGTAGTTATGCTGGAGAGTGTAATTAGTATACAAGTTAGTTATGGAGAATGGCTTCGTACCCTGGAATGGTTTTTTACTTTTATATTTACCGCAGAATATATTGCCAGGCTTATTGCCGTCCGGTATCCGCAGCGGTATATATTCAGTTTTCTTGGAATTATAGATCTACTGGCAGTTATTCCTACTTACCTAAGTATTGTGTTTGTTGGGTCGCAATACTTGCTGGTCATCCGGACTATACGGCTGCTTCGCATATTTCGTATCTTAAAATTAAGTAGATATTTAGGGGAAGCCACTGTGCTGACAACCGCCTTAAAAGCTAGTAGACATAAAATTGTCGTTTTTTTATTAACCGTTGTAAGCATTGTTATTATTACTGGTACCTTAATGTATCTGGTAGAAGGCCCAGAAAATGGATTTACAAGTATTCCTATTAGTATTTACTGGTCTATTGTGACACTTACCACGGTAGGCTATGGAGATATTGCTCCTAAGACAGTATTAGGTCAGACGCTGGCTTCTTTTATTATGATTACCGGGTATGGTATTATTGCTGTGCCTACAGGCATTGTTACCTCTGAACTTTCTAAAATTACCTATAAATCTACCATTAGCACCCAGACCTGTCCTAACTGTTTATCTCAAGACCATGATACCGACTCTGCTTATTGCAAACATTGTGGTACCAGGCTAAATCCTTGAAAATATAAAACCTGCATGGATCTTGCCCATGCAGGTTAAAAAAGTAAATAATTACTCCAAGAGGTTATTAATAGCCAGGATTCTGCTGCAGCGTTGGCTGACCATTTACTGTACTAAGCACTATTTGCTGTTCAGGAATAGGGAAATATTCATTTACTCCAGGTTTAAAACTTGCGCCAACTAAGTATTGACGCAGGGTTCTTTCCTTAGCCAGATAAGCATTCAACGTTTCGGCAGCTATTCCCCAGCGCACCAAATCAAAGAAGCGGTGACCCTCTAGGGCTAGTTCTAGCCTGCGTTCAAACCGTACAGCTTTTCGTGCCATAGCTGCATCTGTCCAGGGAGTAGTGTATAGATTGATGACATAGGTAGCTGCGGGTGTTCCGTCGGCCCGTTTTACGAAGCCTTGTGGATTTTGTGCCCGCTCACGTATACGGTTCACATACGTTCTGGCTGCTTCTAAATTTCCTAGCTCTACTTCTGCCTCTGCTGCCATCAGCAATACATCTGCAAATCGCATTAGGTTAATATTTATATTGGTTAACCCTTGTGTCCAGCTGCCACTATCTGTATTTTTTCCAATATCAGCTTGGTAATAATGATTTTTCTTAGGGCTGTAAGGACCTCCGTACACTTGGTCACGAATCCAGGAAACGCCCGGATGATTACCCCAGTCCAGATGAGGAATTCCCCTGCGGCCTACAGACCAGTCGAGTCTGGGATCCAGGTTGCCAGTATATGGGTCAAAAGGTTGAGTTGCCAGAATGCCCTGATCATTTTTTACATCTACCTCATTAAAGGTATCTAGTAGCGGAAGTCCATTTGCATCAGTTTTGTGGGCATTTACCAAGTTTTGAGAAGGTTGATGAAAACCGCAGCACCCTCCTGGTCCACCACCATAAGTAAAATTCAAGATATCGCCCCAGTTGGCATTTAATCCATTGGCACCGTCATTCACAGAGGTTTGTGCTGCAAGTACTGATTCCGAACTGTTATTTCCGCTTACTCGGAAGTTATCGTGGTAGAGGGCATTCAAGGCATACTTTTTACCATTGCTAGTAGTTCCATTGGCAATCACGTTATCGAACACTTGCTTAGCTTCTGCATATTTCTTTTGGTACATGTATACTTTACCAAGGTAGGCACCAGCTGCCCACTTATTTACCCGACCTACTTGTGCCTGGGTTTCTGGCAAATTATCATAGGCAAACTTTATATCTTCCTCAATTCTGGGCCATATATCCATATTGTTCGGGACATTGGCTGTCGTAAAATCAGTGAATATAATTGTCTTCTCATCTATGTACGGCACCATATTCCACATCCGCTTAGCATCGAAATGATAATAACCCCGCAAAAAACGGGCTTCCGCAGTAATCCGCAGCTGTTCCTCCTGCGGGATATCCTTTGCTTCAGGTAAGAGTCTGAGTACATCATTAGAGCGTGATACTCCATCGTACTGATGGCGCCATTTTAAATTAAAATAGCCGTTGGTCGGTAATGGCTCGTAGCGTTCAATAGGGTTAATTTCAATCTGGTCGCCAGCGTCCGTTCCTTTATACGCATCATCCGAAGCTACGTCGCCAAATACCCAGTTGGAACCGGCCGCTTCCCAGTTACCAGAAGGCCCCCCAACGCCATCAAGCAACGAATACGCACCAATTAATATGCCTTCTACGCCAGCCCGGTTTTTCAGAATACTTTCACTAAACGTACCTCTTGGTGGCTCATTCAAAAAAGACTCCTTACAGGCTACCAAGGCCGCACCTGCTAGCAGAAAGATTGCAACTATGGTTATACTATTTTTCATATTAGATTAATTTTGTGTGAATGGTTTATAAACTACTCTGTTCCCTTTCTATCTTCTTTACCTAAAAAGCCAGGTTGATTCCTAATAAGTATTGTTTCGGATTGGGATACCAGCCCATATCTATACCCATGCCAGTTTCGTTACCCAAGGTGCTTACATCTGGGTCAATGCCTGAGTAATTAGTAATAGTAAACAGGTTCTGTCCTTGCATATACACACGCAGATTGTTCATACTAAGACGGTTCGAAAGGGATACAGGAAAGTTATAGCCTAGCTGAATTGTACGTGCCCGCAGATAAGATCCACTTTCCACCATATATGTATTGGCAATACTATTGCTGTAGGTATCGGTAGCATCTAAAATGGGTAACACGGCATTGGAGTTATCGGCTCCTGGCCTCCAAGATTGTTCCAACATCCGTACACTTCTGTTTCCCTGGAAGGAATTAAAATCGGTCCACCATTTTGTATTGTTATACAATTCGTTACCCAGCACAGAGTACAGGAAAATATTAAGGTCGAAGCCCCGGTAAGCAAGTGTGAAATTCAGGCCAGCGGTAAGATCCGGGTGTGGACTTCCAATATAAGATTGATCCTGGGCATTAATTGTTCCATCATTGTTCAAATCGCGGATTCTCCAGGAACCTACCCTTTTCTGTGGCTGAACTGGGCCAGCATCTACTTCCTCCTGTGTTTCATAAAAACCATCAATGGTGTAGCCTCGGAAGGAAGAAATGGGTTGGCCGGCTTCACTGCGCGTAATTTCAACATTGCGCAGAACAGAGCCTTGGATGAAATCCTTTTCGTTGACCCCTACTTTTAGTGCTTCGTTTTTATAATGAGCCAGCGTAAGTACAACATCGTATTTGAGGCCACTTCCACCAATATCGCCACGAGTGCCTAAAGTCAGATCTATACCCCGGTTGCGGATGTCTCCCATATTCACAAATGGCAAGGTTGCATCTCCCAAAGTACCAGGTGCCTGTGCCCGGATAAGTAGGCCCTCAGTTGTACGGTTGTACAGATCGAGCGCAATATCAAAGCGGTTATCAAAAAGAGAGGCGTCCAGACCAAGATTAGTGGTTGTAGCAGCCTCCCATTTGGTTCTACTAAAGCCTATGCGGTCCATGTCAAAGCCCATCATTACCGAGTTACCGGTGCCCCCCAAGTCGTAGGAAGAGTTTCCTGGAGTAGAGCGGTAGAAACTATACGCATTTTCACGGTCTACATTCAGCTGGTTACCCATCTGGCCCCATCCTGCCCGGATTTTCAGGTCGTTAATAAAAGGCACTCCTTTCATAAACTCTTCACTGGAAATACGCCAGCCAATACTTGCAGCAGGAAATACACCATACCGGTTTTCGCTACCAAATCTGGATGAGCCATCCCGCCTTAGGGTGGCATTAAATAAATACCGGTCGTTAAACGTGTAATCCACCCGGCCAAAAACAGACGATAAAGTTGATGCAAATCCATAGCTGTTGTTATCTTGGCCAACAGGGGCTCCACGGGTTAGTACACGGAAGAGGGGATCATCTGAAAAGTAATTAATTCTTCTACCAAAAACGCCCCTCCCCATTTCCTTTACAGCTTCTGTACCTACTAATAAGGTCAAGTCATGCTTATCAGCAAATATTTTTTTATAGGTCAGCGTATTGGTCCAGGTCCAATTCAGGTTATAGTCGTTTTGCTCGGTGTAGGCATTGCTTCCTATGTTTTCAGCCCGTTCGTAGGTACGGAAGGTATAGTTCTGGCCATACCTGGTTTCGTAATCTGCTCCAAAAGAAGTACGTGCAGTAAGGCCACTGATGATATCTACTTCTGCATACACATTGCCAAACATGCGGATGGCCGAATTGCTGTTATCTTTGCTCCTATACAGTTCGGCATAGTTATTAGGACCAGTTCCGGCTCCGGCTCCGGCAGTACCTCCCCAATTTCCGTTAATATCGTAGCGGGGAACAAAGGGATAAATCCGGATAGCCTGCAGAACAAAACTTTCTCCACCGGTTTCACCTGAGCGGGTACCTTTGGCATCGTTATAGCTGATCTGGGCATTTTCTCCGATACGGATCCGGTTTTTTACTTTAAACTGTGTATTGGCCCGCAAAGAATAACGCTTGTAGCCAGTATAATGCATGAGGCCTTGCTGGTCGAAGTAGTTGAGGCCAACAGAATAATTGCTAAACTCAGTACCACCGCTGGCATTTACCTGATGGCTTTGGATGGGCGCTGTGCGGAATAATTCTGCCCACTGATCAGTACCTTCTTTATTGAAGCGCACAATCCGGTGTAGCGGACGGCTGGGGTCAACATTGTATAAGGCAGGATTAGTATCTGGATGGCCCTCCATTACACCAGCTGTAGAACCGGCAATGATATAATCTGGAAATCTGGGTTCAGCACCTGATCCGTACTGCGGATGGCTTGGTGTCTGTCCGGCATTTTGCTGGCTTTCCCAGAATAGTTGCCCCAATTGCCTAGGATTCAGCATATCCGGCCCTTTGGGTGCTTTTTGAAAACCATAATAGGAATCGACACTGATGGTTGGAACACCCGATTTGCCCTTCTTAGTAGTCATAATTACCACACCATTAGCCGCCCTGGCCCCATAAATTGAAGCAGCGGAGGCATCTTTTAATACCTGCATCGATTCAATATCCTGCGGGTTGATATTGTTCACGTTGTAGGTAGGTACGCCATCGACAATATAGAGTGGATCGTTGTTGCCAAAAGAACCAAAACCTCGTACCCGGACTTTTGCCCCGGCCCCCGGCACGCCAGTACCACTGGTAACCACCCCTGCTACCCGGCCTTGTAATTGTTGTTGCACATTACCAGCTGGAGTAGCTAGTAGTTCCTGTGGTTTTACAACTGACACCGCACCAGTAATATCGCGGCGGTTTTGCGTAGTATACCCTGTTACAACTACTTCCTGAAGAGATTTTACATCCGATACCATCATGATATCTAGAGTACTGCGGCTTCCCACTAGTATTTCTTGAGCCGTGTATCCGATGGATGTGAATACAAGTGTTGCCTCATTTCCAGGAACCGTTATCGAGTAATTCCCACTGGCATCTGTTACAGCACCAGTAGTGGTTCCCTTTACAACAATATTTACCCCTGGCAGGGCCGTATTGTCTTCTTCTGCCGTGACTTTACCAGATACGGTTTTCGTCTGAGCCATTGCGATGGCACTCCAAAATACAAGCAATACAAACATGTACAGCTTGCCTGAGGAAAAGTAAAACTTTTTTTTCATACGGACATTGATTTAAGGAAGGTTAACTTGAATAAAATAAATTACTGCAGGGACAGTTATATACTAGTATAGAGTATATAAAACTGCTTAAAATGAGCTGGTTGTATGCGGGGCAAACGAGTCGGAATTATTTTCGGCTGTTAAAAGCTTCGAACAAAAAAATTAGCAGTAAATAGAATGTGTACTTCTAAAATATAAATTAATCTTTGAAAAACAAAAAATTTTTTATTTTAAAAATATCTATTTACCTCCTACTTTTGTCTTTCATATCTATTTAAAATTGCTAATTTCTTATGGTTCATTTTAATCGACTCAACAACATTACCGGATGGGCAGTGTTTGCTATTGCCTCCCTAGTATATGTAGCTACTGTTGAACCAACCGCCAGTCTATGGGATTGTGGAGAATTTATTGCCAGTGCTTTCAAACTGGAAGTGGGGCATCCGCCGGGAGCACCCTTCTTTTTGTTGCTGGGCCGTATGTTTTCTTTTCTAGCTGGCAATGATGTAAGCAAAGTAGCTTACTGGATCAATATCCTTTCAGCGCTGAGCAGTGCCTTTACCATTCTTTTCCTATTCTGGACAATAACCTTACTTGCCAGGAAATTTATACCAGTACCTGAACAGCCTACCATGCCACAAACGGTAAGTATTTTAGCTGCCGGAGCAGTAGGTGCTTTAGCCTATGCGTTTACCGATTCTTTCTGGTTCTCGGCAGTAGAAGCTGAGGTATATGCCCTTTCTTCTCTGCTAACTGCTTTTGTGGTATGGGCTATGCTGCGGTGGGAAAACACTCAAACTGAAAGTGCTGCTAACCGATGGCTGATCCTGATTGCCTATGTAATCGGTTTATCGGTGGGAACTCACCTGCTCAACCTGGTTGCACTGCCAGTTTTGGCCTTTATCTATTATTTTAAAAAATATAAACCTACCATACTGGGTGGCATCCTTACACTAGGTGCAGGCCTATTGCTAATCGGGCTGCTGATGGTAGGGATGCGGACTGGTTTACCGTCCTTAGCCGGAAAGTTTGACATTTTCTTTGTCAACACGCTGGGTATGCCATTTGGCTCTGGTGTAATTTGTTTTGCTCTGATTTGCCTGGGGGCACTGGTATATGGTATCTGGTATTCTATAAAGTATAGTAAAAGTATACTAAATACTGCCTTACTGGCTTTAACCTTTGTACTAATCGGGTATTCTTCCTATTCTCTTATTCTGATACGGGCCCAGTACAACACTCCTATCAATTTGAATAACCCCGATGATGTGGCCAGTTTCATGAATTACCTAAACATGAAGCAGTATGGCAGCGGCCGCCCCTTACTCTATGGCCCTTACTTCACAGCCCCGCTTATTGACCAGGAACAGGGAGCCCCTGAATATGTAAAGCGCAATAACAAATACGAAATATTAGACCATGATCTGGTAAATGTGTATGAACCTACCCAGATGACCCTATTGCCGCGTGTTTATAGCCACGATCCAAATCATGTGGCCTTGTACCGCCAGATGTTGGGACTACGGGAAGGCCAGAAACCAACCTTTGGGGATAATCTGCGGTTTTTATTCTCCTATCAGCTGGGACATATGTATACCCGGTATTTTATGTGGAACTTTGCAGGAAAAGAAAGTGACCAGGAAGGTGCCGGATGGATGGCTTCCTTGAATGCTACCAGTAAAATACCCTCAGAAATGGCCAGAAACAAAGCGCACAACCGCTTGTATATGCTTCCCTTGTTGGTAGGCCTGGCCGGAATGATTTACCAGTATATCAAAAACAAACAGCGTTTTTTATTGGTAGGCCTACTGTTTTTTATGACTGGCATCGCCTTAGTACTTTACTTGAATTCCCCTCCGGTTGAACCCCGGGAAAGGGATTATATTTATGTAGGTTCTTTTTATGCATTTGCTATCTGGATTGGCTTTGGCGTATTGGCTTTAGTTGAACTTATCAGCAAGGTAAGTAAATCATCATTTGTAGCACCTGTACTGGCAGGGGCTTTAGGCGCCATGGTGCCGGTTATTTTAGTAACCCAGAACTGGGACGACCACAACCGGTCCGGCAGGTACTTTGCTCTGGACTCTGCCAGGAACTTGCTAAACTCCTGTGCACCAAATGCCATCCTGTTTACCAATGGTGACAACGATACCTACCCCCTCTGGTATGCCCAGGAAGTAGAGGGTATCCGCAAAGATGTACGCGTATGCGTAACCCAGTTTATGGGTACCGACTGGTATATAGATCAGCTCAAACGCAAAACCTACGAGTCGGAAGCGTTGCCCATTTCCATGCAGGAGAAAAACTACATTGCCAGCACCAATAACCAGATTATCTACTATGAAAATCCGAATATCAAAGGTGCTATTAATTTGCAAGACTACATCCGCCTGATCCGCGATGATTATGAGGGCTTGAAAGTGCCGCTGCAAAGTGGGGAGAAGCTGAGTATTTTGCCTACTAACCGCCTGTTTCTGCCAATAAACAAGCAAACAGTTCTTCAAAAAGGTATGGTGTCAGAAGGTATGCAAGAACTAATTCCCGATACCATGGAGATTAACCTGGATAAAAACCACTTGTTCAAAGACGACCTCATTTTTCTAGATATACTTGCCAATAATAACTGGGAGCGGCCTATTTATTTTTCGTCCTTGTTTACGGCAGCCAAATACCATCTGGAGGAATATACACAAATAGAGGGTTTTGCCTGCCGCCTGTTACCAGTAAAAGTACCGGGTTCCCAAGGCTTTGTCAACTCAGAAATCATGTACAATAACCTGATGAATAAATATGCCTGGCGCGGCCTGGATAGCCAGACTACCTACCATGATGAAGTACACCGCAACTATATTTCTAACTGGGGCCGGCTGAGCTTTCTGCAATTAAGCACACAACTACTTAATGAAGGGCAACAAAAAAAGGCAAAAGAAGTATTGCTGCGTTCCTTGAAAGTAATGCCTGACGAAACTATTCCCTACGACCGTATCTGTTCATTGTATGTAGCTCCTCTGTTGAAAGTAGGGGAAGAGAAAAAAGCTCTTGAAATTGCCCAGGCCATGGCAAAGCGAGCAGATGAAAATCTAGCTTATTATTACCAGGAAGGCAAGTATGATGCGCAAGCTATTCAAAATAATCTAGTTGTCTTAAATCAGTTGGCCATAGCGCTTGGTGAACAAAAGCACAAAGATGCCCCGCAATACCAATCACTCTTCGACAAGCGGTATACGCAGTTTCAGACGAATTAATAACGTACATTAACTTATTTTTCAAAAAACAGTACAAATCAGGAAGCAGGCTACATACGCCTGCTTCTTTCTATATAAAGAATCTGTTACTATGGCAACGCTTTAAAGACCTACATTTATTAATCAACCTAAACAATCAGCTATGTTTCAACAATTAATTCGTACAAACAGCAACGACACAGCCGCCTTGGTTTTGCGCGTAGTGTTAGGAGCCGTCATGTTTCCACATGGTGCTCAGAAAATGCTAGGATGGTTTGGCGGAAAAGGCTTTTCTGCTACCCTAGAAGGCTTAACTACCGGAGGCGGGCTACCTTGGATTATTGCCTTCTTGGTAATCATCATTGAATTTTTCGGAGCTATTGCCCTCGTGCTAGGTTTCCTTGGCAGGCTTATGGCTTTTAGTATAGGGGTAGTAATGGTAGGAGCAATAATAAAGGCTCACCTGGCCAACGGCTTTTTTATGAACTGGTCGGGGCAACAAGCTGGCGAAGGGTTTGAATACCATCTGTTAGCTATTGCCATGGCTATAGCCCTTACCATTACCGGTAGTGGCCGCTGGTCAGTAGATAGTGCCTTGCAAGGAAGAAAAATTCACGAGCGGGAATATGAAGGGGTAGCCTGACCTTTTTGATAAGATAAGGTACATGTTTGAAAATGGCTAAACACCTCACAGGTTTCTACTATCTGTGAGGTGTTAATGTATGGATTCTGCCCACCCAAATTGATCGCAGATATTCCTGAAGTGTGAGGGAAGCGGAGCAATAAGCTGTGTGTGCTTACCCGAAAACGGATGAACAAAAGATAACTTCCAGGCATGCAGCTTCATACCCGGACTCCCTAATGTTTCGCGGAACATCTGGTTATGCCGCCAATCGCCATGTTTTTTATCACCGACAATGTAATGCCTGATATGGGCAAAATGTTTACGGATCTGGTGCATCCGGCCAGTAAGCGGTTGTACGTGCACCAGAGAATACCTAGATGTCGGATACCGGTTCACATGTATAGGTAATTCGATGGTGGCTATTCTTTTAAAAGAAGTAATAGCCGCCTGGGGCTCTTTGTATGTTTCTTCTTTTAGTGGATGATCAATCGTTCCTTCTTCTGGAGCATACCCCCGCACAATAGCCAGGTATTTTTTTTCTACCTCCCGGCTTTCAAACGCTGGCATTAATAACTGGGCAGCTTCTTTATGCAAACCGAAAAGCAGTAAGCCCGAAGTTGGCCGGTCCAAGCGGTGCATAGGATACACCCGCTTCCCTAGCTGGTTGCGGAGGAGTTGCAGGGCAAAGGTTTTTACTTCTTCGGCAATCCGTGTGCGGTGCACCAGTAAACCATTGGGTTTGTTGATGGCTACAAAATGTTCGTCCTGATAAATAATTTCGAGCAAAATACAAATATTAAAATCACCGGCTACTTCCGCTAGCCATTGGTATATTGTGTGTGGAAGCCCACTGAGCAATGCTTTGCCGCTGAATAGCACAGGCCATCAGGTCAGGAAATTTATCTGGAGAACAGGCAAATACAGGCACTCCCAGATTAGCAAGAAAAGAGGCATTCTGGTGGTCATAGGAAGAGGTGCCATCGTCGTTAAGGGCTAACAATACCACCAGTTGTACGCCAGAAGCCACAATAGCAGCCATTTTCTTCAGCATTTCTTGTTGATTTCCTCCCTCATACAAATCCGTAATAAGTACCATTATAGAATCTGCCGGACGCGTAATGAGCCCCTGGCAGTATCCTAAAGCCCGGTTTATATCCGTGCCACCGCCTAATTGTACACCAAATAGCAACTCTACTGGATCTTTTAATTCTTCGGTTAAATCTACTACGGCTGTGTCGAATACCACCATTTTGGTGTTGACGGCAGGCATAGAAGCCATGACAGAGCCAAATATACCAGAGTAAATAACGGAAGTTCCCATAGACCCACTCTGATCCAGACAAAGCACAATGTCGCGCAACGATGTCCGTTTGCGGCCATAGCCATAGCGTACTTCCGGAATTATGGTTTTGTACTGGGGTTGATAATGCTTCAGGTTTTTGCGGATAGTCGTGTTCCAGTCAATCTCATTATGCCTGGGCCGGCGGTTACGGGTAGCTTTGTTGAGGCTGCCGGTAATGGCTTGCTGCATCGGCTGAGTAAGCTTTTTCATTAATTCATCAACCACCGCCCGTACTACTTGCCTGGCGGTGTCTTTCGTTTTATCCGGTATTACCCGGCTTAACGTCATTAGGGTAGCAACTAAATGAATGTCTGGTGTAACGGATGCTAACATCTCAGGCTCGAGCAACATCGATTGCAGATTCAGCCGTTTCAGGGCATCTTGCTGCATTACCTTAACAACAGATGAAGGAAAGTACGTCCGGATATCACCCAACCACCTCGATACATTGGGTGATGAAGCGCCTAAACTTCCGCGGCTTTTTTCTTTATCGTTTGCATCATATAAAGCAGCCAGGGTCTGGTCCATTTGCAGTTCCACTCCTTGCAGGCTCACTCCGGTTCCATCTGCCTCTTCGCCTCCTAGTATCAGCCGCCACCTTTTTACTGTTTCTTCCGATTCCATGTATGTCGTATTGCTATCAAGATTTAAAAGTAGCCAGGAATTCCTACTTTCGCCAGATTGCTTTCATAGAATCAGCTGATTTTATCTAGCTTTTGTAAATTATGCCTGGCGCAGAGTAGCTGAATGTTTTCAGCTAGTAAAGATGTTCCTCCTTTAGAGAAAGGTATGATGTGGTCAAAATGCAAATTATCTGTGCTTCCACAGGCTACACATTTTCCATTGTCTCTTTTCCAAACTTTTATTTTTACTGAAGTAGGAATCATCCGAAGATGATCCAGATCTAACAATTCGCCAATCCGTTTAGTTTTGAAATCCAGTGAATGAGGGGTAACCTGTAGTTTAAATTTAAACACGTTTCTACTGATATCTTTTTCAAGCCAAGCATCTGTTAATGCAAATACTCCATTATACACCCATATGCCTTCTCTGATTTTCTCATAGACGTTTACTAATTCAGGCTCCATTTTTCCTTCTTTGTACTTCTGTGCTGCCTCATAAAACTTCCCATTCTGTGTTAAACTGCCAATTGGTGAGTATCTAGGTTGATCTACCAGCTTTGGGGTAGTAGACAAGTTTCTAGGTACATCATGCCCTTCATAAATCAATACCTTCCCATCTTCTTCAATTCTGTCGGCATAGGGCGCGCCCTTGCGTAGAGACATTAGTATGATACTGGTTTTGCCTCCAATCTTAAAATTCATTCCCCGCTGAAGAGAATACCCTTTTGCTTGACACATTTCTGTATAGGATAAAATATCTCCAGGGTAGATCATGTTCAACGCAAGGTTGAGTTACTTTATAAAATAGCTACGTTAACCCGTAACTATCTCCAATGTGTGGCATTCCAGCACGGTTGGGAACTGCACCCTCTCGTGCATAGACATTATTTTGTCATTTGATATTTTGTATTCTTTTTCCCGGCCAGTATTGTCACGCAGCACATCGTTGATGTTCTTGAACAGAAAGATAATGTTAATTTTAGGATGGTATGGCAGCCAGGTCTGGATGAGTTGTGCCCGCATATTTTTAGTAATATTGGTGGCATTCCAGATAAAAGATTGTTTTCTGCGGCAATACTCTTTGCTTTTTTCTCTGGCCAACTGAATTACCCGCCCCTGGTTTTCGGTAGGCCCAATGTCAAGTTCTTCCCGGATATCATCCAAAGAGATAATGGGTAGTTCTTCTCCCCACCGCTGATGAATATAACTGTCTTTGCCGGAAGCTGGCAAGCCAGACAGCATATAGATCGTATAGTCATACTGATGAAAGAGTTGGGTATCCGGATAACTGTCGTTTAAATTGAAGTAGTAAAAACGGTCATAGGCAGAATGGAACTGTTTGGGTTTGTCGTAGAGGTTGTTCTCCAGGCAGAACTCTTTAAATAACTCCAGTTTGTAGAGCATATCATCTGGGTCTTTACATACGCGTCCTAATAGATCGGCTTTGGCAAAAATGTACAGCAGCTTATTGGAGGTGAACAGACTGGTGGTAATGGCCGACTTCAGTGGATTCTCCTTTTCCAGCAACCAGAATGGATACCCATGATAATAGACAGTATAATAAACAGCCGAAATAAAGTCAAATTTGAAATTTTCCTTATCCAACATTTGCCTGGCCATGCTGGCACCTACGGAGGCATGCCTCGGATGCGTAATACGGTTGTCGTCTAATAAGGTATAGGTTACTGGCTTAGCAATATCATGGAAAATAGCTGTGTACTCCAGAACCTGTTTTTCAAACGCAGAAAGTTCCTGGTATTCTGGCAAGTTCAGCAGGGCATTGAGCACCAGTTGGGTATGCGTATACACATCGCCTTCCTGATGATGAATACGGTCTTGCCGGGTGGCCTTCATGGCATCAAACTGCCTGCGGTAATCTTGAACAATGGGGTAGTCAGCTAATAATTTCCCAGACATTGCGATTGTTTTTTAGTTGGTTGAGTTCTTTTACGTCGTACTTCCAATGTTTGGTGGTGTTGATCTGAAAAGTGTCGTTCACAAACTTAGCCACTGATTCTTTAAAAGCCTCAAAAGCAAAGCTTGTGGCTAATCTAACAACAAACCCTTCTACGGGATATGCACGATGGCTTTCATAGTTCTTAAATGCTTGCAGAATCAGCTCTTTCTCATATACACCCTCATATAGTACCGGAATAGGTTTTATATTCCACAACTTGCACCATTCTACGGTTTCTTGCCAGGATAAACATTCATTCTGCTCATTCCAGATAGAATACACATAGAATAAAGTTTCCAAGGATGTATAATGAATCGTATGTTTATAGAACAGGTTTTCTCCACAGAGCCGCCAGCCAGGAGGAATATCTGGGGCAATATAGAGCCGCAGCCTGTCGAGCCAACGTTTAGATTCATCCCAGTCGGAGTTAATAGAACGGGCATGCAGGTAATCGGGATAAATGGTGGTGTTTTCCCCATCCAATTTCTCGGTGACTACTACTTGTTTGCCGTGAAAAATATCGTCCGTTGCCAGTGCTTTATCGTCGTGCCCCTTTTTTAAGGAATACGGCAAATGAAAGGTGCGGGGATATTTAAAACGGGGATCTGGCATCTGAAGAAAAACATATAAGCAATAGCTATGGTTGCTGGGTTAATCCAAAATCGGTAGGTAAGCCATCCAGACTTTTCTGGTTTTTCTCCAGCATGTATTCTTCCAGCCCAGCCTCCCCTTTTTTCTCTGCCCAGGTAAAATGAATGTCCCGCTCACCTTCATATTCAAATAATGGTACGCCAAATCCGCAGGAAGTTTGCACCAAGTGAATATCAGCTACAATGATCTGCCGGGTACTGGGATAAATAGTAAAATGAGGGGCATAAGTTTGCCATTCTTCTGAATCCGGTAATATAGCTTTTCCTTTTCCGTATAAGCGCAGAATATTAGGTGCTCCTTCAAAGGAACAGAACATGAAGGTAATGCGGCCATTTTCCAGGGTATGTGCCGAAGTTTCATTGCCACTGCTGATTAGGTCCATGTAGGCAACTTTGCTTTCGGAAAGCACCCGGAAACAATCCAGCCCTTTGGGTGACAGATTAATATGGCCACTGGCACTCAGCGGTGCCGTAGCCACAAAAAAGATATGTTGCCTGCTAATAAATTCCTGATCGGCAGGCCGGATGAAATCAATAAATTTTCCCATGCGATACTAATGTCAGCTAACAGAAGTCAAAAAATGATGATTTTAAACGTGATAAACTTAATCGTTCTAAGTAAGGCTCTTTTCGAAGCAAAGGCTGTTTTCTATTCCTATATACTGGCCATAGTTCGGAATCTGCTGGTAGCCGCTCTTCTTGTATAATTTGATGGCTTCGGGCTGCTTTTTTCCTGTTTCCAGGACACACCTGGCATACGAAAGTTCTCCTGCCCATTTTTCCAGCTCAGCTACTACTTTGGAAGCGATGCCTTTGTTGCGGCTCTCCGGCGATACATACATCCGTTTTACTTCCATGGCATCTGGGGCAAATTCTTTAATAGCTCCACAACCAATTGCTTTACCGTCTTCGTAAGCCACTACCGCGTACTTAATTTTATCTATTGTGTTGTACTGTGCATAAAATGAATGGTCAGCGCCATCCCTAACGGCAAGGTCTGCATCCAGTAATTTTACCAGGCTTACAAAGTCGGGATGGGCAGAATCTGTTCGTAATAAGTGTATCATCTTGGCAGGTTATTTCTAAAACAAGAGACAAATATACAGTTTAGCCCCCTATTTTGCAGAGCAAAGCCGGTGAATCTTTAATCTTTGTTGGGTTTATGCCTTCCTTTCCTATGTGCGTTACCTACTCTGTTTGAAAATAGCTAGTCTTAGGTTTTCTCTCATAGTCTCTTTAGCGGATACTACCCTCATTATTTATTCACTTTCACGTACTTTTCTATATTCAAGCGGTTGACTCCTGCCTCTTCCACTTTTTCTATTCCCCGCTGAATAAGGGTATCATTTTGGATAGTAACAGTAAAAGAAAAGTCGTTTCCCTCCCACTCTCTGGCACTGCAATATTCCAGATGTTCGGTATACACACTATCAGCCAAAGTATAGCGGCCTCCTCCAGAAGAGAAAACAGCTGCTGAATCTTTTCCTTTGGTTAAATCATGATGTAAAAAGGCAAAATGGGTATCGTTAATAACTTTAATAAAGGATCTACCCTTGGTATAATCTGTAATGGAAGTATCTCCTTTTTCAATAATGGTTCCCGTTAGTAATTGCCAGGTTCCCAGAATTGGCTTAGTCTGTGTGCTAGATTGATTGTTTGTCGTTTCTGACTCACATGCCATAAGCAGGAGGCTACCTAGTATGAACGTTACTGTTTGTTTCATGGAATTGCGTATATAAATTAATTTGGTACTACAATGTTGAAAAAATTATTCTTTGGCCATCAATACACGTAACGCTGACTGAAGCGACAACCTAACCCAGTAAAAAGTATGTACCCACATTTACATCGGTGTTTTGACGGCATTTTCTTAGGCAGGGTATCGATCACTGGCTGCTGCAGCGCTTTACTGTTCAATGTCTATATCGTATTTGTGTAGCAGCCCAATAACGGATGGTATAGCAAACTTTGCTTTTTTAATGCGGTTCCGTTCCGGATCAATCGAGTAATTATAGGAAGTACGGAAATCGGCTTTTTCCAGCAGGGTATTATCGAAAAGAGCCATACTCAGATCACAATTAGTAAAAATGGCCCCGGTTAAATCACATTGGGTAAAATCTGTTTCTTTTAACTGCGTGTTTTTGAAGACCGTCTTTTTAATTTTTGTCTGGTAAAACGAAGAATGATTAAGGGAGCAGTTCTCAAAGCTGAAAGATAACCCAAATGGATTGCAGGTATCGAAACGCAGACCCAGCATTTTGCAATCTTTAAATACACCATCCTGAAAGGAGGTTTTCAGTAATTTCGCCAGGCTTAGATTACAATCAATAAACTGGCAATTAATGAATTTTACTCCTGACAGATCGGTCCCAGAGAAATTACAGTTGGTAAACCGGCAATTTTCATATTCTCCTTTTTGGAGGGGATTCTCCGTAAAATCTATTTTGTGGAAGGTTCTGTTATCAACCGCCGTTCGATCCATGGATAGTTATTTTGGGGTAAAATTTCTATTGACGGCAAATTAAACAAGATTTCGCTCTATGTTGGTTGCTTTTACTTATTTTCCTCCAGTATATTTTCTTTTACCCTTCTTCGTATACTCATCTTATGGCATTTTTAAATAGTGTTTTACTGCTCTCACTTCTGGCCTGTTGGTTTGAGGAGAAGTAACGTGCGTAATGAGTTGGTTATAATACAAGGTTGCTTTTTCCGGATCACCAGCCTTTTGAGCAGCTACCCCAGCACTATAAAGGCTATTGAACCGGTTAGGATGTTTTTTAAGATCTGCTTCGTAGGCTTGCAAGGCTTGGCCGGGTTGGTTCATCTCCATTAATAAGTCGGCTTCTAAGGCTCTTGCCGGAATTACTTCACCTGGGGTTACTGGATGTTTCTCCGTTTTATCTTCCATATCAGCAGCAAATTGCATCAGTTCCAGAGCTTCGGCTGGCTTGCCTTCTTTAAAACGTATCCAGGCTTCGCCTGCTTTACTTTGAATGAGTACCTGATTGGCTTTGTAGGCATCTTTTTGCTTCAGCAATGTTTGATGTAGCTGGTTCAGTTCGTTCAACTCTTTTGTGGCAGCTTCCATATTGTCCAGGTGGACAGACCCCAGAAGCCGGGTAAAATGAATAATAGCTTTTTGCCAGGGATATTCATTCCAAGGGAAATTTGCCGGATGCATTTGCAGGGTGGCTGCTTCTTTCCAGAGCTTGTTTTCCAGAACATACCTGGCCGGTATAGCTGCATACGCATACGCCACTTTAAAATTTACCGGATGTACTTCTTGAATGGTTTGCAGGTAGTCCCATTGTTGTTTTGCCAGAGTATTTTCTCCTTTTTGCAGATGTGCATACATCAGATAATCCAGGCCATGCAGCTCTTCATCCCAGTGCCCTTGTATACCTGCCGCTTCGCCATAACACTGGGCAGAGGAAACAGAAGCCCGGTTAGACTGGATACATTCCTCCCAAAGACCCAGCCTGGTAAAAATATGAGAAGGCATATGGAGGGCATGGGCGGAAGATGGGGCCACTGAGGCATATTTGCGGGCTGCTGCCAAAGCCAGAGTAGCCAGTTCAGGAGAGTCGTACGTATGAATTAAATAATGAATAACACCCGGATGATCAGACTCTTCTGGAGATAATGTTTGTAGGATAGCACCGGCTTTTTTTTGTTTAGCAAAGGATTTATCCGATGGATCAGCAGCGGCATTCAGGGCTAAGGCATAAAAAATGGTAGCTTCTTTATCATCCGGATAGTCGGCAGCTAATTGTTCCATGGCTTTTTCAAACCTAAGGCACCGTTCCCGGTGCTCTACCTTTTCCCAATCTTTATAAAATGAAGCAATGGCGGCTATATAGCTTGCCTCTTTGGTAGATTTAGAACCAACTGCCTGGGCTATTTCAATGGCTTTTGACCCCTTTTTGAGTTCTGCTTCTGTAGGTGGAGTCCACAGCGGATGGAAATTACTCATGGCTACTCCCCAATATGCCATAGCACAGTCCGGGAACCGGTCAATAATACTGGCAAAAACTTTTTCAGCTTCATCATACTCAAAAGAATGTAATAGCTTTAGGGCCAGGTTAAAGTTTTCTGATTCGTCCCCACACGACGTCTGAAAAACCAACGAGCCAAACTCCTGGTCAGGTGGGCCACAGGTAATCACTTCGCCCCGCTTGAGATTCATTTCGCTGATGGCTGTGTTTGTTTCGGCTGTGTTCTTTTTTCTGCATGATAGACTTGCTAGTATACACAACAAGCAAAAAATAGAATTGAATTTAGACAGGTAGGTATGCATAAACTTGCTGGCTAGGTAAAGGTGCTTTTAAGTAGTTCACTAAACTTAGTTATACCATCTTTCGCCTATTGCGGGGATTACAGGCAGAACTTGTTTTACAATAGATTTCCTTCAATCAATAGTGCTTTTTCAATAGATGCTTCTTTTAAGTGCATATAGTGTAGTCTTTCTTTATCGTCCCGGTAAGATTCAAAATCCTTTCTGGCCTGGAAAGAAACCAGGTGAATTTCGTACGGAGACTCCCCACTGGAGGCGATGATACTCTCTTTGTTAGGCCTTATGCGATAGAGCAACTCGCCATTATGCTTTTGTAATAAAGGTAAAACGTGTTCCTCAAACGCATGAAACACTTCTTCTTTTCCGACTTTTACGAATATAATCTGGGTAAAATAAATCATCTGGCTAGTAGTAAATTAGATAACGTAGAGTAGATTCGAATTACGTATAATTATTTTTTTGCTGATAGGTCAACTTCCAAAAGAAGCTAAATATAGTTTTTTCTTTTATCTATTCAATAAGCCTCATGTCTGGCTTATTGGGTAAAGCAAGGGCATGCCTGCGTTTTACTAACAGACACACTCTTTTTTTTGAGGCAGTTCAGGCTTTCATAAGCTTGATAATTTTTGAGATGTACGTACCTGCTTGCGGGTAAGTAGTATTGCTGCTTGCTACTTAGTAATTGCTTTACTTGGAAGCATGATTTTGCCACTGCTTCATTTCCTCTTCAATGAAATAATTCACCAGATCGCGGTACATTTTCTCAATTACTTCTGGATTTATCCCTGCTTCTGATGCCCATATTCTCCGCTGCTGGAGCATACTTTGCAGCCGTTCCGGGGCTTTTACACTCATTTCGCTGGTCTTGAATTTGGAAGCCGCTTTAACATAGCCAAACCGCTGGCCAAGAAGCTGAATAATCTGTTGGTCTATCTGGTCTATTTCCTCCCGGATATCTCCCATATCGGCACATTCTTCTGGTTTCTTCATAAGCTATTTTATCCTGTTATACTTTTTTAATACATTAATCACGGCTTTATGCGGGAGGGCATATGCCTTATTTCCATTGATTCCTTCCATTGTTTCCGCTGCTACCATAGCATTAATAATCGCTTCTTCCACAGCTTGGACTGTTGCTTCAAACAAGGAGTTTATCAGATCATTGGGTAGCTGGTCTACTTTAGTAAAGTCTTTTCGCTGAAAGGCCGTCAGGTTAGCCGTAGAAAAAGCAATAAAAATATCACCAGAGCCATTTTCACCACGGCCCCCAACCTTGCCTACAGCCATAGGAACCCTAGCTGCTATTCTCTTTAATTGGTGCGGTAATAAAGGAGCATCTGTGGCAACTACTACAATGATAGATCCATCGCCTTCCTGTCGGTATGAGGGAGGTGCATTAAACTGATAATTTAATATATCTTTTAGCTCTTTTCCAACTGCTACACCTGCAATGGTTAAATTATGTTTTGCCCCAAAATTGGATTGGACTAGTGCACCAACTGTATAGGTTGAATCCTTGATAGTAACAACCCTTGAGGAAGTGCCCGTTCCGCCCTTAAAACCTAAACACATCATGCCTGTTCCGCCTCCTACATTGCCTTCTTCTAAGAATCCCGATTTTGCCTTGTTTAGTGCCTCAAAGGCATGGGTTTCTTTTACATGAAATCCATAAATATCATTTAAGAATCCATCATAGGTTTCTGCCACAACCGGATACGTATACCAAAAGTCTTCTTTATACCAATTTGTTTGTACAAACCATTTTAAAACGGCATCTCTGACAACTCCTACACTATTTGTATTGGTGAGCATGATAGGTGTTTCCAAGAAGCCCGACTCTGTTATCCACGTGGTACCAGTCATTTCACCATTTCCATTAAGTGCATACCAGTTGGCATACACGGGATTATTCGATTTACCTCTGGGCAATATGGCAGTCACGCCTGTTCTGACAGGTCCTTTACCCCGGATATTTTTTCCTTGTCCAGAGATTATTGTGCTGTACCCTACTTCCACTCCTTTCACATCCGTAATCGCATTGTATTTTCCAGGCTTTCCATCAAAAGGAATTCCCACATCTCTAGCCCTTGGCTTTTGTCCAAAAGTAGGTATTTGTAGAGATAGAAATAAAGCTATAAATACTAACCTAATCATATGTGTTAATTTTAGCCAATATAGCAAACAATGTAACAAACCAATACTGCTTTGTTATTTCCTGAATGTAGAATCTAAATTCACTAAAAGTGATAAGCCACAAATGTGATAGGAATACCTAGCATACCTATTTTTTCACTTGATACTTGCCCAAACGTTGCGAAAAACCCAACGCTACACTTTTTTTTCTGAAAATTGTGCTTTGTAAGGCTGGTAGCTAGGTATGTGTGGTGATGTTTTTTATATCTTACGTGTCTTTCAATACTAATTTCATCATGATGTCGGTCTGCTCGTCGCTGCCCAATTTAAAAATGTGCTTGTCAAACTCAACGAACCCATTTTTCTTATAAAAATTAATGGCTCTTGGATTTTCTTCCCAAACCCCTAGCCAAACATATTCGGCATTTGACTGTCTGGCTAGTTGCATGGCCTTTTCATAAAGCAATTGACCTACCTTTTTTCCGTGAAATTCTTTCAACACATAAATCCTTTCTATTTCAAGTGCTTTGTCGTCTTTTAATTCCGTTTGTGATTCTCCAAAATTGAGTTTTACATATCCGATTACCGTATTATCAAGCTCGGCAAAATAAAATTCAGAGTTAGGGTTATTCAGTTCAGCAGTCAATTTTTCGGCAGAAAAACCTTCTTCCAAATATTTTTTCATATTCTCCTCAGTATTGCCTGCCGAAAAGGTCTCAAAAAAAGTTTGCCGGCTAATTTGTTGCAACTGGTCAATGTCTTGTAGGGTTACTTTCTTGATGTTGATTTGTTCCATGCTCTCTTTGACTGTCAGTTTTAGCTTGCCACTAAGGAATTAATCCTTCTCACAACTGGTGCCTTTAAACTTGAAGTTTGTAGTGAGGCAAGTACAATTGGCAAAGAAAAGTGGTGTTATGCTTCGTTTTTTTCTGTTTTTATTCCAATTCTTTGGGCAATAGTATCTTTGTTAACTGGATATATTTGTTCGTAAGCAACTAGCAAGTTCTCTATCTGCTTGGCAGTTACTTTCGCCCCTTCTTTCTTTACCCACTCAGTAATGTCTTCAATTCTGCCAATCCATTGGGTAGCAAATTGTCTAAGCATGGTTCCACGCAAGCCAAGCTGAATGGCTTTCCTTTCTAGCTTATTACCATACGGGTCATGGTCAGGGTCCCACTGCAAACGCACTTCAGATTGGGCAAGAACCTTTTTCCAATTTTCCCCAGTCTGGTATACTTCCTCAACAAAAATTGAATGAACGGCTTGGCTTAAGATATAGTCAAACTTTTCTCTGTCTACCCAAAGGGCAACAATGCGCTCCTGATTAGGTTTGTTTGCCCATCCGGCTCGGTACATCATCCAAAGAAAATTAGGTTTAATCCAACTCATCCGGTTGAAACTGTAGTTGTCTCCTCCAAATTTCTGATGCTTTATAGCATACTCGGTTATGAGTGGATTAAATGCCTGATATACTACTATCCATTTATGGTCGTATTGGCCAATAATCTGTTTTCCTCTTTTGGGTAAGCGTTCTTTGTAGTCAGCGTAATTCTCTTTCAGTAAATTCATTTCCCAAAATACGTGCTATACATTTGGATATTGCCAGGGATTTCGGTAGTCGCGGCTAAGGAGTTTGCTGGCATCGGGGTCATTTAAAATTGTTTCTTTTTCACCATCCCATTGAATGCTACGTCCGGTCTTCAGGCTGATCATGCCTAGTAAACTTAAATTAGTTGAGCGGTGGCCAATTTCAATATCGCATACTGGTAATTTACCAGATTTAATGGATTGCAGGAAATTAACCCATAATTCCGGAATATTTTGATCGTCGGGTTTGTGCAGCTTAGGTTCTTCGTGAATAATCTCTTTCTTGCTATCGGAAGGGTAAAAAGTCCATCCTTTCTGCCATCCCATATGGAAAGTGCCTTCGGTACCATAAAAGTAGCAACCTACATTCTCTCCTTTTTCGGCATTATTCCCAGCAAACTGCCTGTGTTCCCAAACGGCTGTAAAATCCTCAAAATCATAGCTCACTACCTGATGATCTGGCGCATCAGTCTGGTCTTGCTTTATGGCGCGGCCTCCGGTAGAATAGATCGTTTTGGGATATTTTTCTTCGGTCCACCACAAGATCTGATCCATCCAGTGAATCCCCCAATCGCCTAAGGTTCCATTGGCATAATCCAGGTACTGCCGGAAACCTTTGGGATGCATAGTTTTATTATACGGGCGTAACGGAGCTGGGCCACACCACATATCCCAATCCAGTCCTTGAGGTGGTTCGGAATCTGGCGTAACCTGGCCGGCTCCACCGCCATAATGCACAAAGGCCCGCACCATGCCTATTTTACCAGCTTTGCCGGATTTTAAAAATTCCATACCAGATATATTATGTGGCGAAACCCGGCGGTGTGTTCCTACCTGTACAATCCGGTTGTTAGCCCGGGCAGCATTTACCATGGCTCTCCCTTCTTTCACCGTATGCCCAATGGGTTTCTCTACATATACATGTGCCCCTTGCTGCACCGCCATAATGGTGATCAGCGGATGCCAGTGATCTGGTGTGGCCACTATCACAATTTCAGGTTTTTCTTTGGCCAGCAGTTCACGGTAGTCTTTGTAGAATTTGGGTTTGTCGCTACTAAGTTTCTGCACCTCTGCTACAGCTAGGTTCAGCTGGTTCTGGTCTACATCACACATGGCTACCACTTTGGATTCGCCGGCTGCCATGGCACTGCGCAAAATATTCATTCCCCACCACCCGGTACCCACCAGGGCAGTCCGGTATTTTTTTGTCTGATTAAAATTTATGGCCGAAGCAAGGGGCAATGCAGAATAAGCCATACTAGCTGAAGCTGAAGTTTTTATAAAATTTCTACGGTTCATAGGTTCGTAAGCAAAGGAGTTTGGAAATTGAAAATAAAAATTATTTGTATAAATTAACACTAAGCCATGCAATAAAAATAGAAATCCTTTATATTTAAAGCCAATAAAATACAATTTTTAGGAATAGGACAATCTTCTATTCTAAGCTTTAATGGCTATTTTAGCCTTACGTTTCATTTTCAAAATTTCTAACTTACTCATGTCCGATCATACAGACGAAAAACCTAAACACTTACGCAGTACCGAATGGTTTGGAAAAACCGATAAAATGGGATTCATTTACCGCAGTTGGATGAAGAACCAGGGTCACCCGATCCATATGTTCGATGGCCGGCCCGTTATTGGCATTTGCAACACTTGGTCTGAACTTACCCCTTGTAATGCGCATTTGCGCGATTTTGCCGAAGCAGTCAAAAGAGGCGTATATGAAGCAGGTGGCTTTCCAGTAGAGTTTCCCATCACTTCGTTAGGCGAAACACTAATGAAACCTACTGCCATGCTTTTCCGCAACCTGGCCAGTATGGATGCCGAAGAATCTATCCGGGCTAACCCCATAGATGGGGTTGTACTGCTTACTGGCTGCGATAAAACCACTCCATCTACCGTAATGGGCGCTGCCAGTGTAGACCTGCCAACTATTGTCGTACCAGGAGGGCCAATGCTCAACGGGAAATACCGCGGGCAGAATATTGGGTCTGGCACACACGTATGGAAGTTCTCAGACGAGGTACGCACCGGGCAGATGACGCCTAAAGATTATATTTTTGCCGAAAGCTGTATGTCGCGCAGCAATGGCCATTGTATGACCATGGGTACAGCCTCTACTATGGCGTGTATGGTGGAGTCGCTAGGGTTAACATTGCCTGGTGCAGCAGCTATACCTGCGGTAGATGCCCGCAAAAAACTCCTGGCTCATATGTCAGGTATGCGTATTGTGGAAATGGTAAAAGAAGACTTAAAAATCTCTAAAATATTAACCCGTAAAGCCTTTGAAAATTCCATCCGGGTAAATGCAGCGGTGGGTGGCTCAACCAATTTTATTATTCACTTACTAGCCATTGCTGGCCGTATGGGCGTAGAACTGGAGCTGGATGATTTCGATAAACTGGGTAGCCGCATTCCGTTATTAGTAAACCTGATGCCTTCCGGTAAATACCTGATGGAAGACTTTTTCTATGCTGGTGGCTTACCGGTGGTACTGAATGAGATGCAGGAGTATCTGCACAAAGATGTAATGACCGTTAATGGCAAAACCATGGGCGAAAATATTGCTGATGCTGACTGTAATTGTTATAACCGGGATGTTATCTATCCCATTGATCAACCTATCCTGAAAGAAGCGGGCATTGCGGTAATAAAAGGTAATCTTAGCGAAGATGGAGCGGTTATTAAACCTTCGGCTGCTACGCCTGCCTTGATGAAGCACCGCGGAAGAGCTGTCGTGTTTGAAACTATTGAAGATTACCATGCCAGGATAGACGACCCGGATCTGGATATTGATGAAACCTGTGTGATGGTGTTAAAAAATGTAGGGCCGGTAGGCTACCCGGGAATGCCGGAAGTAGGCAACATGGGTTTGCCAAAAAAGATTTTAGCCAAAGGTGTAACCGATATGGTACGGATTTCCGATGGCCGTATGAGCGGAACAGCCTATGGAACCGTTATTCTACATGTATCCCCTGAATCTGCTATCGGCGGCACCCTGGCTTTTGTACAAAATGGTGATATGATTGAACTGGATGTGGCCAACCGGAGCCTGCATCTGGATATACCCAAAGAAGAACTTGCCCATCGCCGGCGCAACTGGGCTGCTCCTCAACCGCCAACCGACCGGGGGTATGTGAGTCTGTATGTAAACCATGTAATGCAAGCTTCTAAAGGGGCTGACCTGGACTTTCTGGTGGGTAAATCAGGTTCTGAAGTAGCCAGAGATTCGCATTAATTTTTGTTGCTCATAAAGTTTACCTGATACACCTCTGCCCTTTTACCATTGAGAGCAGAGGTGTACTTTATTTTACCACCTATTTCCCTTCTACCTATGCGAATTACTTTTGAGGAAATGCAAACCCAGCTGGTACGGGTACTGCGCAACTATTCCTTTCCTGAGCACAAAGCCCGGTTGTGCGCTAGACTTTTTGCAGAAAACAGCCTGGATGGCGTTCATTCCCATGGGCTGAACCGCTTTCCCACCTTTATACAGTATATTCAAAAGGGCTATGTAAGGGTTGAAGGAGAAGCTACACTGGAAGAGAGTTTTGGTGCCTGGGAACGCTGGAACGGCAACTTAGGGCCTGGCAACCTGAACGCCTATAGCTGTATGAACCGGGCTATTGAACTGGCGAAAACGCATGGGATGAGTTGTGTAGCTTTAAGTAACACCAACCACTGGATGCGGGGTGGAACCTATGGCTGGCAAGCTGCCGAAGCCAATTGTATCAGCCTAAGTTTTACCAATACCATCCCCAATATGCCGCCCTGGGGAGGCACCGATAACCGTATCGGCAATAATCCTCTCGTAATAGCTGTACCAAGGAAAGGAGGCCATTTGGTTCTGGATACAGCCATGTCATTGTATTCATATGGCAAGATGGATGTCTATAAACGAAAAAATCAGCCATTGCCCTTTGATGGAGGATTTGATTCAAGCGGGAACCTTACCAAAGATGCAGGTGCTATTCTGGAGGCCAAACGTCCCTTACCCATTGGATACTGGAAAGGTTCCGGGCTTTCCATCATGTTGGATATGCTGGCAGCCCTGCTTTCGAAAGGTAATGCGGTAAAAAATATTGGGGGCCTGGAAGCAGAATATGCTTCGTCACAAGTATTTATTTGCTTTGATGCCGAACGGGTCGATCTGCCTTTTATTGAGCAGGTAACCAATGAGCTGGTATCCTATATTAAAAGTTCTACTTCTGTGGGACCAGACGAAGCCATATATTACCCTGGTGAACGTACCTTGCTTACTCGGCAGGAAAACCGGGATAAGGGTATTCCAGTAGATGAAGAAATCTGGAATCAGGTGCTCGCCCTATGAAAAAAGAATTGCAAAAAAGAAGGGTGAAACTTTATTCAGTTTCACCCTTCTTTTTTATAGATAGTTTTATCCTTATTGAACTTCTGGCAAATGTTTAATCTGCTCATCGAACATATTGCTTCTGGCAGCTTTGCGTTCTAAGGAAGAACCAGCATAGGGCAGTGGAGCAGTTTCCAGGTTTCTCAAACGGGCCGTTGGCGCACCAGTAATCTGCAGCAACGTTCTGTTTAAAATAGCCTCTTTAGTATCTCCTAAAGGCAATAGCTCTAGAGGTTCTTCGGCTTGTATGGTAGGTGGAAAACCAGCTGTATAATCCGACTGATCTTGTGCATTATACGATTTAAATACAATAGGTTGTAAGCCCCATTTTTTCTTACCTGTGTCATCGGTAATAGTAATAGAACCCACGTTTTTACCAGTTGTTTGTGTACCAATTGTGATTACTTCCATGTAAGGCTTCAATCCATTGATAATCAGTTCGCTGGCTGAAGCTGTACGGCGGGAAGTAAGTACATAAACACGGCTAAGCTGATTACCAATATTCTCAGATTTAGTTGTGAATTTCTTAACAAAGAACTCCTCACCAAACTCCTTCTCCAACTCAGGGGTTAAGGTCTCATTCCATTCCTGACGGTAGAACGTTTTAGTTGCATCAACATTTTTACCTATCAAACTAGCCAGGTTCACCGCAGAAGACACATACCCCCCTGGATTATAGCGCAAATCCAGAATCAATTCGGAAATACCGCCAGCCTTAAACTGGGAGAATATCTGGTCTAGCTGTAAATCATACGTATTTACTTCACTTCCATTCGGCCCAGGAATAAACTGATTATATACCAGATACCCTATTTTTTTACCACTTACTGTGTAAACAGAATCCAGTAGCACAGGATTTTCCTGAATCACGGCTTTGGTAACGCTGATGGTTTTGTCTGATTTTACTAGCTGGTTGTTCTGCCAGTTAGAATACCCTAGTACCATCGTATTCTGGTCGAATAACAAACTAGAATAATTGCTTCTAGTAAGTGTCTGTCCATTTATTTGCTCAATAATATCTCCCCTTTTGAGACCTGCTTTTTCTGCCGGGGAGCCTGGCAATACGTACAAGATCTGTGCAATAACATCATCGGAACCTTGTCTGGCCAGATACAAGTTAAACTCTGCTCCGGTAGATGTACCTTCGCCACTTAACGAGGCTTGCAACTCCTCTGCATCAGCAGCCATAAACGAAAACCGGTCACCATCGGGACGGGCAGTTGCATCATAGCTATATAATAAGGAATTAAAGAAATCTTCCGGGTCCTGAGTCATATCAGGTTTGGCAGGCAATTGCTTATTCCAGAAATAATAAGTCTGCATATTTTCCAGAATCCACTCATTATCGGTCTGCTCTGTTTGTACATCTGGGTCAGTAGTTGGGGCCGGATCTTCTTCAAAGTTTTTCTGGCAAGCACCTAGCATTACTGAAAAAGCTAGCAAGCCTGCCCCGATGGTATTCCTTCCAAAGTTACGTAGGTGCAGCTGGCGCACACGAACATTCAATTTTAGCATAAAATAGTTTATAATAATGATGTACTCGTCCACCCTACTCTCTTCAGACTACGATCGCCGAGTACTGATTTGTTGATTACTGTATATGTATAACGGATAACTTAGCCTGTTTTATTTTGTTCACTTAAACAGATATATACTGGCTATTGTACAAACAGTAAACAAAGGGTTGCAGGTTCCTTTTTTAACAGAAATACGCCTGAAAAACAGGGGTATTTTATATCTACTTTTTCTTTAATTACTATCCTGAAGAACTGTATTTTTTTAAGAAACTTCTGCTTCTAGAGGCTGATATGTTTGCAATGAAAACGCTTGGGCTAAGAGTTGATAGGAACGTAAACGGTCTGCAAAATCATGCGTAATTGTTACAGCTACTACTTCGTCTACGCTATATTGCGCGGCCAGTGTTTCTAGTTTATGCTTTACCTGGTCAGGCGTGCCGCTAACTACTCTCTGCCGGTTATATTCGATGCGGCCGAGTTGGGCAGGTGTATATTCAAAATTTCTAATCTCTTCATAGGAGGGAAATCCATTAATAATCCCCTGTTCCATCCGTACCATCTGATAGTCTATAACCGCCTGGAGTTGCGCTACTTTTTCGTCTGTATCGGCACAAAGCACAAAAATTGCCACTGTTGCCTGGGGTGTTTGAAAGCGCACAGAAGGTTTGAACCGTTCACGGTAGGCGGCCACAGCCTGAGGACCTCCCATCGGGTTGATAAAATGGGCAAAGGCGAAAGCCATTCCAAAGTGACTAGCCACCGATGCACTCGATCCACTGGAACTTAATATCCACAAATCCGGAATAGATTGGGCTTGTGGAATAGCTTTAATTTTTTCGTGGATGGTGCCCTCTTCACTATCATCTGATAAAAAGCCTTGCAAGTCAATTAGCTGCTGTACAAAATCTTGTTCGTTAAAGTTGTTAGAGGGATTTAATAAATAAGCTGTCAGTTTATCTCCCCCTGGAGCACGGCCTATTCCCAAGTCTATTCTACCTGGAAAAAGGGCTTCGAGCATCCGGAAATTTTCTGCCACTTTTAAAGCACTATGGTTAGGCAACATAATACCTCCGGAGCCAAGCCTGATATGCTGGGTATGATTGGCCAAGTGAGCAAGTAGTACTTCTGGCGTGGAGCCAGCCAGACTAATAATATTATGATGTTCGGATACCCAGAAACGGGTATAGCCTAATTGCTCAGCTAATTGGGCAAGCTGGGTGGTTTCCAGAAGGGCTTGCCGGGCGTTGCCGCCTTTGCGTACCGGCGATTGGTCAAGTATGCTTAGTTTAAGTTTAGTGTCTGTATTCATCGTTTGGATGGTAGATCTTTTGACTTTTCAATGTATATGTGTAGCAACATATAAAATAAAGTTTGAGTTTACGCCATTACGTCTAATTGTCCAGGCAAAGATGTGTACATAGAGGCAAGGACAGAAATAAGTGTTTATCCATATATATTATATTTGTATTTCCCCACTACATTGTCAACTTTGCATTTTAGTATTGGCCAACTGGTTATAAAAGTATAAGCAAAATCAAGCTGGCAATTACGATAGCTTTTCTCTTTTACATTTTTATGGCTTTACAAACATTAGTATTGGTTAGCAATATTACCAACCTGAGTGATGCCCGCTATTGTGCTGGCATGGGAGTAGAAATGCTTGGGTTTACTTTAGATCTGCAAGACAGTTCGTACGTAGAACCTGGTTCGTTTAAAGCAATCACGGAATGGGTGGCTGGTATACATACGGTGGGAGTAATACCTCAAACCGATGCACAGGATGCAAAAGAGCTAATACAAGCATACCCAGTAGATTATATGATGACTGAGACCTCCACAGACTGGCCGGCTCTTAGGGAAATTGGCATACCCTTACTCTGCCAGGTCTTAGTAGATGGAGATTTCACAGCTCAATGGTTTACCTACCATTATGCCGCCATTCAACCCTATGTAGATTATTTTGTGCTTGTTTCAAAGCAAGATGCCATTTCGAATACAGTAGTAGAACAGATAACTACAGTTTCTGCAGAATTCCCATTGATTTTAGGCTTTGGTATTCATGAACAAACTGTTCAATCATTATTAAAAAATACCTCCCTGAAGGGAATTGCTCTGAAAGGCAGCCATGAAATAAGACCTGGATTCAAGGATTTTGATGACCTGGCCACTATTCTGGAGTTGTTGGAGGTAGAAGAGTAAAAATAATCACCATACATACAAAGGGACAAGCGTTAACACTTGTCCCTTTGTATTTGTAAAAATTTATTCCTTCATTATACCTTAAAACTATCTACCTGCCGGTAAGCTTCTATTAAAGCCAGTTCTCCTTCTTTACCTGGTTTGGCATTGCCATGTTCCATTCCCATTACTCCCTTGAAGCCTTTTTTATGAATAAATTCAAATACATTTTTGTAATTAATCTCACCAGTAGTAGGTTCTTTGCGGCCTGGCTCATCGCCAATCTGGATGTAGGCAATTTCGTCCCAGGTATGAGTCATGTTGTAAATGAGGCGGCCTTCGTTTTTTTGCATGTGATAAATATCAAACAATAGTTTGCAGGAAGGGCTGTTCACCGCTTTACAGATCAGAAACGTTTGGTCGGAATAGCGGAGGAACAAATTGGGTGTATCGCTTAACGGTTCGAGCACCATTGCTATCCCGTGGGGTTCGAGTATCTCAGCACCCCGGCGTAGAGCTTCTACAACATGAGCTGTTTGAATTCCGATTGGTAAGTTCCGCTCATAATCGCCTGGTACAACGGTTACCCATTTGGCATTTACCCGTTTGGCTGTTTCTACTGCCCGTTTGCAGCCATTCAAGAAAATATCTATGTACTCTTGCTTACCAGCAGCCAGAGTATTCTGAGAGTTTCCTCCTTTATCCACTACAAACACTCCCATGGTCATGCCTAGTTTAGCCAGTGTCTCGCCAATCTTCGTCTGCATCTCCACCGGGCGGCCCATTAACCCATTGTCTTCCAGAGCCATAAATCCATTGTCAGCCATAAATTTCAGCTGGTCAATCAGGTCTTTTCCGGCACTATTTTCAAACATGCCAAAATGAGGGGCATAGTTTAACTTAAATTTATTTTTTGGATCGGCCGCAGGTGCTTTCGTACCAGGCTTAGTTTGTGCATGCACAGATGAGGAAGTACTTAATCCGGTGATGGCAGCTGTACCGGCAGCTAAACTTGATTTTACAAAAAAATCTCTGCGTTTCATGAGAATAGAATATAAGTTAGGGTTAAATATTATCGTTGCAATTGTTGTTTAGCGCCTGCTGACTTCTCTACTATAAAAGTAATAAGCGAATAAAAGCTTAAATTTGCCCTGAATTTAGAAAAAATCTACTATTTATTTAAATTATACCTGGAGAATATAGAAAGTTTGAAACTGGAAAGAAATAAAACCATACAGCACCAAATAGACAAAGCAATTCCTTTTATAAACCCATACAGGCTTTACCTGCTCTGTCTGGTATCCATCATTTTTCTATCGTTTAAGGTCCCTGCCTCTGCACAAGCTATAGATTCGCTTCACCGGTACCAGTTTCTACACAAACAAATGGGAACCCTGTTCCGGCTTGTTTTATATACAACGGATAGTACCAAGGCAAACCAGGCAGCCAGTGATGCTTTTCAGCGGATTGATCAGTTGAATGATATTTTAAGTGATTATAAGCCTGATAGCGAATTGAACCAACTTTCCGCTACTGCCGGAACGGGACAAAAAGTACAGGTAAGTCCAGACCTGTGGCATGTTTTAACTATATCACTAAAAGCCGCAAAACTTAGCAAAGGCGCTTTTGATATTACGGCAGGCCCCTACAGCAAACTCTGGCGGCGTTCCAGGCGGCAAGGAGAACTTCCCTCTCAAGAGGCGCTGGCGAAAGCAAAAAAGGCAGTTGGGTATCAATATATTTCTGTATCGGAAGAGAAAAGATTAGTAGAACTCACCGTGCCAGGTATGCAACTGGATATGGGTGCCGTTGGCAAGGGTTATGCTGTTGACGAGGCTATGAAAGTACTTACACAGCACGGAATTTCTTCAGCTCTGGTTGATGGCGGGGGGAATATTGCTGTTAGAGCAGCACCCCCTGGGCAACAAGGATGGCAAGTGGAAATAGGCTCTCTACCAGAAAACAAAGCTACTGCGCCAGCTATTCAGCAGGTAAGCTTAACTCATGCTGGCATGGCCTCTTCAGGTGATGTATATCAATTTGTAGAGATAGCGGGCAAGCGGTATTCTCACATTATTAATCCGCAAACCGGACTTGGCCTCACCCACCAGGCAATGGTTACAGTTATTGCTGCCGATGGCACCACAGCTGATTTGTTGTCTACCACCATCAGCGTAATGGGTCTAAAGCAAGGCAAGAAGCTGCTAACAACATATAAAGCCAAAGCCTGCTATGTCCAATACCCGGATGGAAAAATGGAAAAGTGGGAAGCTAACTAAGTGAACCAGGATTTAAAAATTGAAGAACTTATAGGGTTTGTTCCTATATAGGTTGTTTTCTAAATATTATCTTTCTCCTGTATCAGCAATCTGGTACTGCTGCAAATCGAATAATCCAGTAAATCGTGGTCTAACGCTTGCATTTTTTATAAAAGATGTGTTGCTTTAGCAGTGTTTACGTACGAATATTTTTTAACCTAAATCCCAAATACATTTATGAAAAATCATTTTTTCGCCGGTGCGCTGTTACTTAGTTGTTTATTTGTTAATGCCACTCTTCCGCCAGCTTCCTATCAAGGAAAAGCTACGCTGACCAAAAAATGGGAAACGGAAGCCGTTTTGAATGTTCCAGAATCTGTCTTATATGATCAGAAACAAAATGTGCTCTATGTCTCCAACATTGTGGGTAAACCTGGAGACAAAGACGGGAGTGGGTTTATTTCTAAAGTATCCCTAACCGGCAAAGTAGAAAACCTGGAGTGGGTGAAAGGCCTGGATGCTCCCAAAGGGATGGGTGTATATAATAACAAACTATATATAGCTGACCTTGCAAAGGTACTTATTGTTAACACGGCCAATGGAGCGGTACTAAAAACCATTGATGTTCCTGGAGCTTCTTTCCTTAATGACGTTACCGTAGATAGCAAAGGGGTAGTGTACGTTTCCGACTCCGATACCAAAAAAATTTTCCGGGTTCAAAACGATAAAGTTGAACTTTGGATGGAAAACAAAGAGTTAAAAAAACCAAATGGCCTGCTGGCTATGGGCAACGATTTGGCTATGCTGGACATGGATGCTGATGGTGCATTTTATAAAATCAGTACCAAAGACAAAAAGATGACAAAGTTTGCCGAAGGAGTTAGCAGTGGCGATGGCGTGGTAATGGTCGGAAAAGACGAATACCTGGTTTCTAACTGGAATGGGGAAGTATCGTACATCAACAGCAAAGGCGAAAAACAGGTGTTACTGGATACCAAACAACAAAAAGTAAATGCTGCCGATATTGAATATATAGCCTCTCAGAATTTGCTGCTAGTGCCTACTTTCTTTGATAACAAAGTAATGGCTTACGAATTTAAAAAGTAGCCAGGGGAGGTGACTAAATTAAACCTATAAACCATGAAAAAACCTGTTTTATTGATCAGCCAGCGTATTGCAAAAGTCAGCTTCAGGTATTTGCCTGGTCTTGCTCTTGCCATAGGTAGTTTGTTAAGCAGTTGTGATAGTTCCTCTACCCAGCAAAAAGACCAAGCATCAGAGAAAACCACAGCCGGATTAAAAGCCGATCCTGGCAATGGGGATATTCAACTGCCCACTGATTTTGGCGCGATTGTCGTAGCCGATACCCTGGGACGTGCACGCCACATGGTTGTACGAGAAAACGGCGATATTTATGTATCTCTCCGGGAACCTAAAGGAGGCGGTAGTATTGTAGCCCTTCGCGATACCGATAATGATGGGAAAGCGAATCAGATAGAACGTTTCGGGCAATATCCCGGCACTGGCATTGATATCCGGAATGGCTATTTGTACTTTGCTCCAGACTCTGCCGTGTTCCGCTATAAATTAAATGGCAATGACTTGAAGCCTGCTGAAACGTTCGAAACCATTGTTTCAGGGCTTACCTCTGAACGGCAACACGCTGCCAAATCTATTGCCTTTGATGGACAAGGAAATCTGTATGTAAATATTGGAGCTCCTTCTAATGCCTGTCAAGAGCCCGACCGTCAGCCTGGCGTGAAAGGTCAAGACCCCTGCCCTATTCTGGAATATGCCGGTGGTATCTGGCGTTTCAAAGCCGACCAGCCAAACCAGACGCAGAAAGATGGCCAGCGGTATGCTACCGGTATCCGGAATGCTGTAGCTATTGATTGGAACAAGAATGGAAATAACTTGTATGCCCTGCAACATGGCCGGGATATGCTGAACCCCTTCTGGCCAACGCTATACACAGAGGAACAAAGTGTAGAGCTACCTTCGGAAGAATTTATGCTAGTAAAAGAAGGGGCTAATTTTGGATGGCCCTATTGCTATAATGATCATCAGCAGAACAAAAAAGTTCTAAATCCTGAATATGGCGGCGACGGCAAGAAAATAGACCGTTGCGAAGGCATGGATAAACCTATTATGGCCTTTCCAGGGCACTGGGCTCCCAACGATGTATTGTTTTATACTGGCAATATGTTTCCTGAAAAATATAAAAATGGGGCCTTTATTGCTTTTCATGGTTCCTGGAACCGGGCTCCCCAGCCACAGGCAGGCTATATGGTAGCATTTGTACCCTTCAATGGCGACAAACCTTCTGGTGATTATGAAATATTTGCCCAGGGTTTTACAGGCACCGACACCTTAAGAAGCCCCGACAATGCAAAATACCGCCCAATGGGCTTGGCACAAGGTCCAGATGGCTCGCTGTATATTGCTGACTCCCAGAAAGGACGCATTTGGCGGGTAATTTATAATGGCAGCGGAAACAATACAGCTATGCATACGAATCAAACAAGTGAGAAAATAGCTGTAGCTAGTAAGTAAGCATTCAATCAAGCAAAACACCTCCTAGAGTTTCAGAATCTAGGAGGTGTTTTGTTATTTCCGAAGTAAAGCTATGTTTCCTACCCTACAAACACCCAGATTCACCCTCCGGCAAATTGTGGAAACGGACAAACAAAAAGTATTTGAGGGCTTATCTGACCCACAGGTTATTCAATACTATGGTGTTTCCTATCAATCGTTAGAGGAAGTTCAAAAGCAGTTGGATTGGTACGATAGTTTGTTAATCAAACAGACTGGAATATGGTGGGGTATTTGTTCTGTCACTAATCAGCAAACGCTTATTGGAGCCTGTGGTTTTAATGATTGGAAGAAAGAACACAAACGCACTGAAATGGGCTATTGGCTTCTACCCCACTACTGGCACTCTGGTGTTATGTCTGAATGTATTCCAGTTATTATTGATTATGCGTTCACCCAATTACAGATACACCGGATTGAGGCAATTGTTGAGACAGAGAATCATCGCAGTTGCCGTCTTCTAGAGAAGCTGCATTTCAATTTTGAAGGAACACACAAAGAATGTGAGATCAAAAACGGCCGGTATATTGATTTAAGCTATTATGCTTTACTGAATCATAGGAATTGACTGCAACAACTAACATTAGGGCAGAATTTGTAAGTCAGTTAATACTTTCTTAGTTATTTCTTTGCGGCAATCCATAAAGTTTTCATTGGTTACTTCGATTGGCTTTTGCACCCGGGTGGCAAAAAAATATACATTGTTTTTCTTTTCTACATACCCTACCCACCAGCCAATATCCTGGGCTTCTACTTTGCCCCAGCCAGTCTTTGCCCGCAATTCATAGGTAGCATTCTCTGGCACCTCCTGCAGCATTATCCGTTTTACAACCTCATACGACCTTTTGGAGAATGGCAGTTTTTCTTCGTAAAAACTCTTTAAAAATTCTACCTGATTTTTTGGTGAAATAGCCAAGCTGCCATCCAGCCAGAACCTGTCGATAGCTGAGGTTAGTTTCTGGTTTCCATAGGAGCATTTTTTCAGATATGAGGCATACTTTTCTTTACCTATCCGCCGAGCCAGTTCCTGATAAAACCATACTGTGGAGTTTTTGTAGGCATTTTTCATATCGGTGTCCGCATTCCATGGGCTTATGTCTCGCTGTACGCCGTCCCATTTCATCACCTCATTTTCATCCTTTATTACCCCTTCTTCCAGGGCAATTAAGGAATTAATAATTTTGAAGGTAGAAGCTGGAACAGTAGCCCTGGCAGCATCTTCTTCATCACTGTATGTCCATTTATTATTTTGTAAATCATAGATCGTAATACTGCCTTCCAGATTACAATTTTTGAAATGTTTTTGCAGGTCTGTTTGGGCATGTGCCTGAATAAAGTAACATAATGCAATAGTTAGGAATATCTTTTTAAGGATCACAGATGTAAAGAAATCTAGTTAATTGAGTGAAACAGAAAAGCTAACAAACTAGCCAGGTGAGTTTATGAGCTACCTAGCTAGTTTATTAGCTATCAAAATAGGGAATTAAATGGTTTGTTTTATAGGTAATTAAAAGTTTGAAAAAAGTTTTTTGTATGAACTAAGCTAGTTAAGCTATACAGCAAATTGTTCGTTAATATTTTCCATCACTACCTGGCCGTCCAGTAAGCGGATAATGCGGTGGGCATAGGCAGCATCATGGTTGGAGTGAGTTACAATAATTACTGTAGCTCCAGCATCATTCAGCTCTGTAAGTAACTGCATTACCTCATTTCCATTACTAGAGTCCAGATTACCGGTAGGTTCATCAGCCAGGATCAGTTTCGGATTGTTAATAACTGCTCTGGCTACCGCTACCCGTTGCTGCTGACCACCGGAAAGTTGCTGTGGGAAGTGGTTCCGGCGGTGCATCATCTGCATTTTTTCCAGCACAGTTTCAACTTTTTTCTTACGTTCAGAAGCTGGAACTTTCAGGTATAACAAGGGAAGTTCCACGTTTTCATACACAGTCAGTTCATCAATCAAGTTGAAACTCTGGAACACGAAACCTATGTTTTGTTTCCGTAGATTGGCCCGTTTCCGCTCGTTAAAGCCGGCAATTTCCTGTCCTAAGAATTTATAACTACCTGAGTCAGGGTTATCCAGCAGCCCAAGTATATTCAGCAAGGTAGATTTTCCGCAGCCGGAGGGTCCCATAATGGCTACAAATTCCCCTTCTTTAATTTCTATGGATACTTTATTTAAAGCTACTGTTTCTACCTCTTCGGTCCGGTAGGTTTTTTCTAAATTTTCAATGTTGATCATGGCAGGAAAAGTTAATGATTATGGACGAATGACTTCTTATTTATGAATTTATCTTTTTTAAATATGGGGTAATTGCTGTATTGAAGTACGAAGGTTAATCACTATTCTTTATCCGTAACTCATCCTTGTCACCATAGTTTTCGTAGCTGGAGGTAACTACTTTGTCGCCTGGTTGCAGGCCTTCCATTACCTCATAATATTCCGGATTCTGACGGCCTAAACGAATATCTACCTTGGTAGCACTTTCCCCAGCTTCATTCAGTTTGTAGATCCAGTTGCCGCCAGTTTGTTGGTAGAAACCGCCTCTGGGCAGCAGTACAGCCTGTGTCTGGTCGCTTAGGGCAAGGCGGATTTGCAGCGTTTGTCCGCGGCGGATTCCTTGCGGAACTTCTCCGGTAAATTCCATATCTACCTGGAAACGTCCATCAGTTACTTGTGTATAGATTTTTTTGATACTTAGTTCATAGTCTTTTCCAGCAAAGGTGAACATTCCCTTCAGGCCGGCAAATATTCTGGAAATGTAATGTTCATCAATATCTGCCCGCACTTTAAATCCACTCAGTACGTCCAGTTGTCCCAGGCGCTGACCACGGGTTTTCGATTCACCAATCTCTGCATTCAAAGAAGTTAACTGGCCGGCTACTGGTGCTTTCACTGTCAGGTCATCGGCTTTTTTGCGCATCAGATTCAGGGCAACCTGGGTACGGTCAACTGATTCCTGCATTTGTCTGAGTCTTTGTTTAGTAGAAACTGAATCATTTCGCAGGGTTTGTTCAGTAAGTTTCTTGCGGCGAACCTGAAAGTCATACATATTTTTACTGGACTTGTATTCTTGCTCTGCAATTACTTTTTCATCAAACAACTTTTTATTCATCACATAGAGCCTTTCTGCTTCAGCCAGGGCATTGTCTACTTCAGCCAACTGGTTCAGTTGCCGGATGCTGTTCTGCTCTGCTTCGCTGCGTAAGCGCTGCATGTTTGTAATCAGATCAAATACGGCAGTTTCGCGATTGGCCAGGTCCAGTTCTAGATCCGTATTGGCAAGTTTCATAATGGGCTGATCTTTCTCTAACATGGCTCCATCCTCTACATACAAGTCCTCTACTCTCCCTCCTTCTATGGCATCCAGGTAAATGGTTTTGATGGGCATAACCACTCCGTTTATTGGGATAAATTCCTGAAAGCTTCCTTTCCTGATCTCACTAATGGTAATCTTCTGCTCGTCTACATTTAGCTTGGAATTTCCATTAGTGGAGAAGTAACTTGCCAGAATTAAGGTAACTAATAACGTCACACCCACATACGTCATGATCTTTTTTGGCGGCCACTTCTTTTTTTCAATTACTCTGTCCATGTTTTTAAGGTAAATTTTTTATATATTATAAGCAACTGTTTGTTATTTTTTGCATCTAAGTAGCAATCGGTATTGCCTGTATTCACTAAATCAACTGATAACCCTATACCAAAAAAATATGCCTAATTATAAGAGACTGATTATCAGCACAAAAAATCTTAATTACATATAGTAGTGTACGGTTATGATACAATCTCTGTTCGGTTTCGGACAATTTTCGATTGACAGCAGATTTTGTATATTTGTTAGAATACAGAAAATTATAAAATTGTATAATCTTCTAACCTAAGGAATCTTTCCTGTATGATATCCAAAAACGCCAAAGTATTAGTTGTTGATGATGATAATGATGTGCTGGTAGCCGTAAAAATGCTGCTGAAGCCCGAGGTAAAAGAAGTAGTTACTGAAAAAAATCCGGAAAGAATCTTAAGCATTTTGTCAAAAGATAAGTTTGATGTGATTCTACTGGACATGAACTACAAAAGTGCCTTAAACACCGGTAACGAGGGGTTTTTCTGGTTGAAAAAGATTCTGGAAAAAGACAAAGAGGCTGTAGTAATTATGATCACCGCCTATGGCGATGTGGAACTAGCCGTACGTTCTCTGAAAGAGGGTGCTACGGACTTTATTCTAAAGCCCTGGCGCAACGATAAAATGCTGGCAACCATTGCCGATGCCTACCAGAAAAGCCAGAATAAATCCAAAAAACAAGCTTCTGTCGAGGTAAAAGAAAATCAATCACCTGCTCCCAAAGAGGGTTTCTCTTTCTCTGAACTGATTGGCGATTCGGAAGTGATGATGGATGTACGCAAGAAGATTGAGAAAGTAGCTCCAACAGATGCCAATGTACTTATTTTAGGAGAGAACGGAACAGGGAAAGAGCTAATTGCCAGGGCTTTGCATAAATTTTCGTTGCGGGCCGATAAACCATTTGTTAGCGTAGACCTTGGTTCGTTAACTGATACGTTATTTGAAAGCGAATTATTCGGCCACAAAAAAGGAGCTTATACCGATGCCAAAGAAGACCGCGTTGGCCGTATTGAAACGGCTTCCGGGGGTACCTTGTTCCTGGATGAAATCGGGAATATTGCCATGCCTCATCAGGCAAAATTATTAACTGTGCTGCAAAATAGGCAGGTTACCCGGCTGGGCACCAACAAACCCGTGGATATAGACATCCGCCTGATTTGCGCTACTAACATGCCCATTTATGAAATGGCTACGCAAAACAAATTCAGGAAAGATTTAATTTACCGGGTAAATACGGTGGAAATTACGCTGCCTCCACTGCGCCAGCGGGGCAATGATATCATAGTATTAGCCGAGCACTTTGCCGGAATTTATGCCAAGAAATACAATAAACCAGTTCCTCAGTTTGAAGAAGCTACCATAAAAAAATTAAAGCAATATTCCTGGCACGGAAATGTAAGGGAATTACAACATGCGGTGGAACGTGCTGTAATTATGGCTGAGCGGAGTGTATTGCGCCCCGATGATTTTGTGTTTACCCATTTTGAAGCTACACCAGAAGTTGTATCTGCCAACGATGCTTTACGGCTGGATGAAATGGAAAAAAACACCATTCTCCGGGTTATAGAAAAACACCAGGGCAATATTACCAAAGCAGCCAGAGAATTAGGCATTACCCGTACCGCCTTGTACAGACGTTTGGAAAAACATGACATTTAACAGATTTAACGCAGGCGTAATTATTCGTGTACTACTGCTTTTTGGCACATTACTGCTGCTGGTATACTGCATTTTTCAGCTAAAAAACAACTACATTATTGGGTCTCTGGGTGTTTTTACAGCCCTGCTGCTGATAGAACTAGTGAATTTTGTTAGCAAAACCAATAATGAGCTGGCCAAATTTATTATGGCCGTAAAGTACACCGACTTTTCGTACCACTTTAACGAACGGGAAGCCCCACAATCTTTTAAGGAACTTCGCCATGCCTTTAATGAGGTGCATGATACATTCCGGCAACTGCGCTTTGAAAAGGAAACACATCATCAGTATTTGCAAACCATTATAGAGTTTATCGATACTGGCATTCTCTCATTTGATACTACTGGGGAAGTAGAGATGATGAACCAGTCGTTTAAGAAGATGTTGAATGTGCCGTATTTGAAAAATATAAAGACTCTTCAAAAGAAAAATGAAACGCTGTACCAGGCCATTACTACACTCAAAGTAGGGGAACAGAAATTACTCCGGCTGGATATAAATCAGAATACCTTGAAGCTAATGCTCTCAGCCACTACATTTAAAGCACATGGCAAGAAGTTTATGTTGATTGCTTTCCAGAATGTAAGCTCTGCGTTGGAAGAAAATGAAACAGCTACCTGGCAAAAGCTGCTCCGCGTAATGACACACGAGATTATGAATTCAGTAGCTCCTATTGCTTCACTGTCGGATACTCTGGTTAAGCGGCTTCATCAGTCAGAAGACCTTATTATGGTAGATACTGCCGGTGATATGGTAGATGGAGATGCTGTGCGGGATGTATTTGAAGATGTAGCTTTAGGCGTGGAAGTAATTCACAAGCGAAGCGAAGGCCTGCTGAAATTTGCTGAAACGTACCGCAACATGAGTAAGATCTCTGATCCGGTGTTGAGTGACGTAACAGCGAAAGAATTGTTTGAGACCATTCAGAAATTAATGCACACTGATCTGGAGAAGAAAAATATAGAATTAAAAATATCGGTAGTTCCTCCGCACCTGTTATTACAGGTGGATGCCCGTCTAATAGAACAAGTACTAATTAATCTGGTGTTGAATGCAGCAGAAGCTGTAAAAAACCGGGAGAAACCAGTTGTTAAATTAGTAGGGAAACTAGGAGAAAACGGCCGCCCGATTTTAGAGGTGATAGATAATGGCATTGGTATTCCTCCTTCGCTAGCAGAAAATATTTTTATTCCCTTCTTTACCACCAACAAAAATGGTTCAGGCATTGGGCTGAGTTTGTCCAAACAGATTATGCAGCTGCACAAAGGCAGTATTCAAATGCAATCGGTAGAAAATGAGGGTACGGTTTTTAGCCTGCGGTTTTAGAGAACAGGTATAGTATATACAACTTAGCCATTTCTACAAATGGCCGAATAAGCTCTACCGAATTCATTGTTTACTACACATCGGCTGTTGTTATTTCCAGGCTTGCAAAATAATGCAGGCTGTTTTCAGGACCTTCTTTCAAAAACTTAATTACCCGGCTAATGGGCAAAACAAACGTATTGTCTGCTGCCACCAGTACTGCTGAAGTTCCCATTGTTTGAAAGTAGTTATCCTGTATATCTGCTTTCTGCTGCGGAAAAAACTCCTCCCAATTTTTCCATTCATAAACTTTATCAGAATGCTGTCGGATTACTTCTCCCACATAAAATCCAATGGCCCAGATGGTGTTTTCAATCTGTTTTTCCTCCAGTTCGTCATAGAAAGCAAACACCGATATTAAATAACTGTCTATATAATAAAGGCTGTCCTGACTGAAATCAAACCACTCCGGATGCAATTTGTGTTCAAAAGCCAGACCGCCAGTTACACGTTTTTTACCTAACAGTGCATCTATAAATGTTGGTTTGTACGTTAATACATGTTGACTCATAGCTACATATAATTATGTTCAATACTAATTTTACCTGTCTTGATTTGCCCTTTCAACGCGCATGCATATGTAAATAAATGTATATACGTATATGCTGACTTTTCAGCTAACTTGCTTTGGTAAGACCTGTCATCAGCTTCACAATCAATATAGTAAAGCAGAGCATAATCTGATAATAACAGAATAATGACAAACAATTAATATAGCTATAGCCCTACATTTATCTCTTCGGCTTACCTTTGCTCCTCATCAACCTAAACCTTACCTATGATTCAACATTTACGCAAAGTTACTCTTCTAGCAATGATGAGTTGTTTTCTGCTGGCAGCCAGTACCGGAAATCTCTGGAGCCAGTCTTCGGGTTTATTCTTCTCCCAATACATAGAAGGCAGCAGTAACAATAAAGCGTTGGAGATTTACAACGGCACAGGTGAAGCAGTAAACCTGTCTGCCAATGGGTATGTAGTTCAGATGTATTTCAATGGCAGTACTACAGCCGGATTAACCATAGCTTTGTCCGGAACAGTAGCATCTAAGGATGTATTTGTACTTGCCCAGGCTAGTGCCAATGTAACTATTTTAGCTCAAGCAGACCAAACCAATAGAGCCGGATGGTTTAATGGAGATGACGCTGTTGTTTTACGCAAAGGAGGCTCGGCAGGAACAATTATAGATGTAATTGGTCAGGTCGGGACGGACCCTGGTACAGAATGGGGCAGCGGCCTTACGTCCACAGCTGATAACACACTTCAGCGGAAATCTTCTGTACTAAATGGTGAGCCTAATCCAGCGGATGCATTTGATCCTTCTATTGAATGGAATGGATTGGCTACCGACCTATTTGAAGGCTTAGGTACGCACACTGTCGACTGTTTTACCAATGAGCTCTTCTTCTCTGAATACATTGAAGGTAGCAGTAATAACAAAGCGCTTGAAATTTACAATGGTACCAGCGCTAACATTGATTTGGCATCAGCCGGGTATAATGTGCAGATGTACTTTAATGGCAGTGCATCTGTAGGACTTACCATCAATCTAACTGGTAGTATAGCTAAAGGAGATATATTTATACTTGCGCAAGCTAATGCCAATGCGGCCATTTTAGCCCAGGCAGATCAAACCAATGGAGCCGGATGGTTTAATGGAGACGATGCGGTAGTCTTGCGCAAAGGAACTACAGTTATTGATATCATAGGTCAGATTGGTATTGACCCTGGTAATGAATGGGGTAGCGGGCTTAGTTCTACAGCTGACAATACCCTTCGCCGCAAAAAAACCGCAGTTGCCGGAGATACCGATGGCAGCAATGCCTTCGATCCTACACTCGAATGGGAAGGCTTGGCTACGGATACCTTTGATGGATTAGGAACACATGAAGCAGATTGCAATAACAATGGAATTATCTTACCAGTACTTTCTATAAATAATGTAACAAGGGAGGAAGGCAATAATGGCATTACTTCATTCTCGTTCGAATTAGCTTTATCTCAAGCAGCTTCTTCGCCTGTTACTTTTAACATAGCTACTTCCGATGGTACTGCTCTAGCCAACAGTGATTACCTTGCCAAGTCATTAACAGGTGTATCCATTGCTGCTGGTGCTACAACATATACATTTGCTATAGATGTAAATGGCGATACGGAAGCAGAACAGGAGGAAACCTTTACCGTTGCTATTAGGGATATTCAAGGAGCTACCCCTGGTAGCCTTTCTGCCACAGCCACCATTGTAAATGATGATGCAACACCTATCACTCCTATTTACACTATTCAAGGGAGTGGCTCGGCAAGTTCGCTTGTTGGGCAAACCGTAACAACTACAGGTATAGTAACTGGAGCTTTCCAAGGAAGTACGGGCCTTAGTGGATTTTATATTCAGGATATTTCCGGCGATGGCGACTTAGCTACTTCCGATGGTATTTTTGTGTTCAGTAATACAACTGCCTCTAAAGGTCAGTTAGTGCAAGTGACCGGTCCAGTACGGGAAGTGTTTAACCAGACGCAGATTGGTAACACTAGTGATAATGTATCTGTTACTATCCAAGATGGAACAGCTCCCATCACCCCTATAACCATTGCCTTACCAGTGACTACTACTACTGATCTGGAACGGTATGAAGGTTTGCTTGTGCAATTCCAGCAGACCTTGACGGTTACAGAAAATTTTAATCTGGCCCGGTTTGGTGAAGTGCTTTTATCTGCAAAATCAGAGTATCCCTTTGAAACCGACGGACGTTTATTCAACCCAACAAATTTTATTGATCCTACAGACGTTCCTACAGCCGGCGTAGAAAATGACCAGGATAACAAAGCGGCTATTGTTAGTCAGCAAACAGCTAATAGCTTACATACTATTTTACTTGATGATGGCAGCAACACGCAGAATCCAAGCACTGTACCTTATTTATCAAATGAAAACACCTTACGTGTTGGCAGCCAGGTAAGTGCCTTAACTGGTATTTTAGGCTTTGGATTTAATGTGTACCGCATTCAGCCAACACAGGCACCGGTATTTGATTATGCTGTACGACCGGTAAATGCCCCTTCTACCGGAAATGCCAATGTAAAAGTAGCTAGCTTTAATGTGCTTAATTATTTTAATGGAGATGGGCAAGGAGGCGGATTCCCTACCTCCCGTGGCGCTACCACTCCGGAAGAGTTTACCCGTCAACGTGCCAAAATCATTGCTGCCCTACAAGGCCTCAATGCAGATATTGTGGGACTTATTGAAATGGAAAACGACGGAGATACACCTACATCCGCTATTGCTGACCTGGTGAATGGATTGAATGAACAACTTGGAGTTGGTGCCTATGATTACATCCGTGACCCAGCTAATGGAGGCACTGGCACCGATGAGATTAAAGTAGCTTTCATTTATAAACCTGGTATAGTAACTCCCTTAGGTGAAGCACTTGCAGACGTTGATGCTGTACATAACCGTCCACCATTGGCTCAGACATTTAAACTAAACACTAATGGCGAAATTCTAACAGCTATTATAAATCATTTTAAATCCAAAAGTGGAACAGGCACCGGACTCAATGCAGATCAAGGAGATGGACAAGGCAACTTTAATCAAGACCGGATTGACCAAGCGCAGGCTCTCTTGAATTTTATTAATACAACGGTAATTCCAACAGCAAAAGATCCGGATGTATTACTAATGGGCGACTTAAATGCGTATTTCGAAGAAGATCCGATAGACGTTTTGCGGGCCGCTGGCTATCTTAGTTTATTTGGACCGGAAAGTTATTCCTATTTGTTCGATGGCCAGTCCGGTTCACTGGATCATGCTCTGGTTTCTCCGAGTATGTTTGAGCAGTTTACAGGCGGTGGCAAATGGCACATCAATGCAGACGAACCACGGGCATTAGATTATAATACGGAGTTTAATCTAGATTATTTATATACGGCAAATCCTTTCCGCTCTTCCGACCATGATCCGGTACTAACCGGATTTAGCTTACAAAATCCGGTAGTAGCTTTTAAAGAACCTGCCTCGGCCACTATTGATGAAAGGGATGGAAAATATACGATTACTCTTACGCTTTCTAAACCTAAATTACAGGAGGAAACTATTACAGTTTCTATCTCTACTAATGCCACCTACGGATTGAATGGAAAAGGTGATTATATAACTAGTCCGGATGGCTCTACAGGAAAAATCACCTTGATCGTTCCGGCAGGTGCAACCAGTGTATCGTTTGATGTAATTCCAGATAAGAACGCCGTTAAAAAGAAAGCCTCGCAGACACTTACGTTCACTATCAGTGCAACTAGCAACGGATTAGCTATTGATCCAACTAAGAATACATTTGAGTTGACCATTATAGATAATAAACTGAGTGACTTAAAAGAAAAGTTACTGTCTCTATGGCCCAACCCTACCAGTGGCTTAGTCAATATTGTAACCGCATTTCAACAGCAAACCATTGAGGCGACACTTCGCTCGCCGGAAGGTAATATTATTTACAGTGGCCAAGGTAATGCCCTGGAGCTAAGCCGCGAGATTAGCCAGGTCTTACAAAGCCGCCGGGGTGGGCTTTATCATATCCAGCTCCTGGTAGAAGGTGAAGTATTTACTACGCGAATACTCAAGTTTTAGCATTAATCTATTCCTTATAAAAGTCCCGACATACAATTCCGGGACTTTTTGTTTATCCCCATCCATCAACATTTTAGCAAAAGTTTTTGTTAAAGCGTTTAAACCAGGATACTATGGAACAAATATCGGTTATCACCCAAAAAAAACTGGATACAGCCTATATCTACGCAGAATACCGTACCATGCTCGATGAGCTATTGGCACGCAACCAGACAACTGGCCCTAAGCAAACACCCGAACTGGTGCAATACACTAAATTGAACATACAACGCATGCACCGGTGGGATAAAACCGCTATTTTAAACGAACATCTGGCTGAAAAACTCAAAGGGGTACAGGATAAATGGGTGTGGCTGATTTTAACGGAGGGTTGGTGTGGCGATGCTGCCCAGAACATTCCGGTAATTGTTAAAATGGCGGCTGTAAATGAAAATATTTCTGTAAAACTCCTGCTCCGCGACGAGAACCCAGAAATAATGGATCGGTATCTGACTAATGGGGCACGTTCAATACCCAAACTTATTTGCTTGCAAGCTGATACATTAATCGAAGTAGGTACCTGGGGTCCCCGCCCGGCCGTGTTACAAGCCATGGTTATGGAATATAAGAAAAACCTACAAGTCCCCTATAGTCAATTTACTGAAACAATCCATGCCTGGTATGCCAAAGATAAAGCTCAACATCTACAACAGGAATTTGAAGTCTTGCTAGTAAAATGGTCGCAAAAAATGTATGTTTAACGCATAAAAATAAACAGACAATCCACCTTTTTACGCATGGCAACATCTCAATCGTTGATACCTGACAGCAGGAAAGCACTTATACTAGGAGCAACCGGGCTTATTGGCAGCCACCTGCTTGAGTTACTTCTGCAGGATAAGGTATATTCCACCGTGCGCATATTCGTCAGGAAACCAATTCAACTGCAACATGCCAAGCTAGAGCAAATAACAGTAGATTATGACAAGTTGCAGCAACATATTAATGCTTTCAAGGTAGATGACATATTTTGCTGCCTGGGCACTACCATTAAAAAAGCCGGTTCGCAGGAAGCTTTTTATAAGGTAGATGCCACCTATCCCTATGAAGCCGCCAGGTTAGGCCGCCAGCAAGGGGCCCGGCAATACCTGCTAGTAACTTCTATGGGTGCCAATAAAGATTCCAGTATTTTCTACAACCGGGTGAAAGGAGAAGTGGAAGACTTGATTACTGGATTACAATTTCCGTCATTTCATATTTTCCATCCTTCGCTTCTATTAGGCGAACGCAATGAGAGCCGCACAGGTGAGGCTATTGCACAAAAGGTAATGCCGGCGTTACGTGCTTTAATGATAGGTGGCCTGAAGAAATATAAGCCCATTGAAGGCTATAAAGTTGCTAAAGCGATGCTAGTTATTGCCAAGCAAGCCCGGACTGGTAAACATATTTTTGAATCAGATACATTACAGGAACTAGGCAAATAACTACTGCATATTTGTATAGGAGCTTTTAGTCTATAAATTCTACTTATGGAAGCTAGCTTTTAGTATATTAACCACCTTCCTCCCCTCCAAAACATTACTTTCAGGTTAGTATCAAACTAACGAACCTAGTCCGGAATCTGTGATAGCCTAGTGCTTCCTTCGTGGTTTCTGCAGGTTAAAGGTATGATTGCACCTCATTTATAAAGTATTAATTATTTCAGGCTCTATTGCTTGTTACATAAGCAGGCAGCAATGTATTAACCTGCATAATGCAATAGTTTAACAAAAAATTGAAAAAGGGCCTCTCATCTTGAGAGGCTTTTTTTATTGCACATTGGTATATCATTGTAATTTCTCCTACTTTACAGAGAACGGCCTTCTGACCAATATGCATGTTAACTATTGAGAACTACACTAAACATTATAATGGCGTATTAGCCTTACAAATACCTCAACTGGCTTTGCCCAAAGGAATTTTCTGGATAAAAGGCCAGAATGGCTCAGGAAAAACCTCCTTGTTTAAATCTATCGCAGGCTTGCTTCCCTACGAAGGCAGCATTCAACTGGAGCAAGGCTTTAATGGAAAAACGCAGTCACAAGCCTACCGCATGTTAATTAATTTCGGGGAAGCCGAGCCATTGTTTCCGGATTTTCTAACAGCCAAAGATCTGGTCAATTTTATAGCCATAACTAAAAAAGCCTCTCCAGCACAAAAAGAAAAGTTAATAAATACACTTGGCATAACGGATTTCTACCATAAACCCTGTGGCACTTATTCATCTGGCATGCTCAAAAAACTTTCTCTGGCACTGGCTTTTTTAGGGAATCCCGCCCTCATCATCCTGGACGAACCCCTTATTACCCTTGATGATCAGACGGTACAAAAAGTATATAGCCTTATAAATGAATACTATGCTTCAGGGGTAGGCTTCTTGCTTTCTTCCCATCAGAATTTTGGCTTTAGTTCCTTAGCTATTCAGGCCACCTATGTTGTATCGCAGCAAACCATCCATTTGCAGAATGAGCTATAGAAGTATTTACAAAGTGCTTATCCGGACGGTTTGTGTAGAGTACTACCGCCTGAATGCTGGCTTCTTTTTTGTCATCATTGCGTTTGCCTTCGGTTTGCTTCGTCCTATTGAGCACATTGCCATTGCTACCTACCTGGTTCATTCTCACTTTTTGATGGTACTTGTGTTTGGGTTATGGACAGTATATACACTTAAAACTATTCAATTCACCTTGCGGACATTCGCCCAGGAAGAAAATCTGTTTCTGCATAATCTTTACCTGTTACCAAAAGCTGTAAAGTTTTCAGGAATGCTTTTGGTCCAATTCATTTTATATGAGCCCATTGTACTCTATTCTGCTTTTATGGGATATTATGCCATACATTTCGGGCAATTAAGTTCTTTGCTACTACTGGGTATTTTCAATCTGGTAACAATCAGTGGCGCAGCTGCTTATTATGTATACCGGCTGCCATACATGACTGCTGAAAAAAAACAGAACCGGCTGAGCACTTATCTGGATCAACATTTTACCAAGCCCTATTTTACTTTTTTTCTCTATCAGGTACTTCAAAAGCAACGTTCGTTGTATTTCCTCACAAAGTTGTTCAGCTTGTTTTTACTTACCGGTACAGTAAAACTTTACACATATGAAAATTTTTCTCCAGTATTGTTGGCTCTGGGAGGATTAATGGCCTTCAGCGCCAATGCTGTCCTTTGCTTTCATTTTAACCGGTTTGAGCAGCTGGATGTCTTAATTTTTAAAAACCTCCCTTTATCCTTATTCAAGCGGTTTTTCAATAATACACTAACATATATGGGCTTACTTGTTCCGGAGATTCTTTTGCTAATGCGCCATCTCACCGGAGATATAGATATTGGCCTAGGATTGCAACTGGTACTTTTCGGGTTGAGTCTTCAACTGATCTTTCATAGCTATGTTTTGTTCCGGCAGTTAGACCTGGAGAAGTTTATCCGGCATTTGTTCTTTCTGGTTATTTTTTATTTTGTAAGCATTCTCTTTCGGGTTCCTATCCTGTTATTAATTGCTGTAAATGGTGTAACAGCCTTTTTTATCTATCAGAAATATTTTTATCAGGCTGAGGTAATTATTTTAAAAGATAGTCTGGAAGAATAAGTTAGATTGTTTATGGAATAGCCCATTCCCTTGCATCATAGCAGTAAACCCAAATCTATTGTTATGAGAAAATGTTATTTACTTCTGGTATTAGCTTTTTTTTACCATTCGCTTCTGGCAGAAACACCCCGGAAAACGGTTACGACAAGCATTGATAAAGTAACGGTTTTTCTTACCGGAGCTCAGGTAACCCGCCTAGGAAACACGACTATACAGCCAGGTACAACTACCCTACTTTTCAGCAATATTGCCCCCAACATTCAAACACAAAGTATACAAGTAAGCAGTGAAGGAAATTTTACTATTCTTTCTGTCGTCTATCAGTTAAACTACTTGCAACAGCAGGAAAAAACCAGGAAATTGATAGATTAACTAAAATAAAGATTAACCTGCAAGACCGCCTGGATGTGGAAAATGGCCTGCTAAACGTATATTCACAGGAAGAACAAGTCTTACAGGCCAATAAATCGATTGGAGGACAGCAACAAGGCGTAAACATTAATGACTTAAAGCAGGCAGCTGACTTTTACCGGACACGTTTATCTGAAATAAAACTAAAACAGCTGGAAATTGGCAAAACTATCCGCAGCCTGACCGAAGAAATGTCCACAACAGACAAACAACTACATGCCTTGCATGCACAACCAGAGCAACCTACCGGCGAAATAGTGGTAACAGTATCCAGTAAAACAGTAGTGCAGGCAAAATTTGCGGTAAGCTATCTCGTAAACCAGGCTGGCTGGCACCCTACCTATGACATCCGGGTAAAAAACATCAGCAACCCAATTGCCCTGGTATATAAAGCCAATGTATTTCAGCAATCCGGCGAAGACTGGAACAATGTAAAACTCAGCATTTCTACCGGCAATCCGCAGGAAGGAGGCACCAAACCGGTACTAACCCCCTGGCAACTTGGTTTTTTCTATCCATATGCTAACACATATGCCAATGTGGTTGCTCCGGCAATGGCAGGTGTAAATATCCGTCAAATCAGAGGACGTATCACGGGATCCGACGGAATTGGCTTGCCAGGCGTTAATGTACAGATAAAAGGTTCAACTGTTGGCACTTCAACAGATGCCAGTGGTAACTATATATTAACTATTCCAGCCAATTCTTCTACGGTAGTCTATTCCTTTATTGGCTACCATACCCTGGAATCGCCTATTCATTCACCGGTGATGAATTTCACCTTACAAGAAGACATAACTTCCTTAAATGAAGTGGTGGTTACCGGATATGGGGTTAGCAGAGGCCTTGCCGGAAAAATAGCCGGCGCTGTAGTAAAGAAAAAAGACCAGGAAGAAGCCAGTATTCCAGTAAATGCTACGCTGGTACGTAATCAGACACAAGCAACTTTCAGCATCGATTATCCCTATACGATCCCAACCGATGGCAAACAGTATACGGTAGATATGAAAGAGTATACCGTACCTGCCGAATATGAATACTATTGTACACCCAAGTTAGACCCGGATGCTTTTCTTATGGCTAAAATCACTAATTGGGAGGAATTTAATTTATTGGAGGGAGAAGCCAATCTGTTTTTTGAAGGCACCTTTCTAGGCAAATCCTTACTGGATGTACAAACCTTTACCGATACCTTACAGTTATCGCTGGGCCGGGATAAAAACATTGTTGTCAGCAGAACGAAGCTACCAAATTTTACAACCAAACAATTTATCGGAGCAAATAAGAAAGAAGCCAGAGCCTTTGAAATAAATATCCGTAATAAAAAAGCCCAACCCATTACTCTTATTATTGAAGACCAGTTTCCCGTATCTACTAATAAAGACATTGAAGTAACCAGGCTGGAATCGTCCCAGGCCATGGTAGAAGAAGAAACCGGTAAACTAACCTGGCAGGTAAAAATTAATCCAGCTCAACAAAAGAAACTGACTGTATCTTATGAAGTAAAATATCCTAAAAAAGAACGGGTGCTGCTGGAATAGCTTACTACTTTAGATAAATCAATGCTATTTCGTTGCAGATTCTTACAACAGCGATTATAATTAGCTAATATTGCACTAATTATAACCCAGCAGTGTTTCAAGCATACGAATAAAATTTAAAGCAATGGCTGATTTGCAACAAAACAAAATAATCGAACAACAATTAGAAGAAACGTATAAACTCGCTCTGGACCATACCAAGGTCGCCCTGGATTATATGGCCCAGTATGGTATAAAGCCAGATGGCAAACTCAACCTGTTTCTTCCCCCAGATAGCAGGCAACAAGAAATTCACCGCCTGCCCTATACACATAAAGCGAAGCAGGTAGTAGTGTACGAAACTGAAACAGGCGAATTTTCGGCCTTATGTCCGTTTTCAGGGCTGCCAGATTTTGGTGTACTCCGTATTGAGTATGTCCCCGGCTCCTGGATAGTGGAACTGAAAAGTTTAAAATACTATATTCTCTCCTGGCGCAATGTGGGTATAGCTCAGGAAGATGTAACTGCCTACATCTATGAAGACCTGAAGAAATGGCTGGAAGATCCGGACCGGTTAGTTATTTCTACCGTATATAACGTTCGCGGTGGTATCAATACTACTTGCAGCATCGACAGTCGTACACAAGGGTAATCGTGCTTCTTTACTTCAATACCAACTAAAGAGAACGAATTTCAATTATTATCGAAGATAATGGACAAAAAAAGAGGGTTGCGATAGCAGCCCTTTTTTTACCTTAAACCAATAATGAAAAGAATTTACTTACTCAAACCTATTTAAAAAGCACCAAGTCAGAAAACAGATTCTTATAAATGGCTTTTTTTGCGGATGAACTACAAAAAAAGGCGGCTGAGTATCTTCCATCTCTTGGCTAGTTAAATCAAAAGAGCCAACGGCTTACCTTTTTCTCTGAATAATTTGCCGCTGTTGCATTTGTTTTCTTTTGTCCATCTTAGCTGCACGAAGTCCAGACTATCGCCTTTCCCGTAAGTATAATTGTATGAATTAGTCGCCAAAAGCAAATAAAATTAATTATTTTTGTAAGTAAGCCTATGGCATATTAACTCAGCAAAACCTTGAAAGAAGATATAAAATCTAGTAACGGCTCAGGCAGTAGTGGAATGATTGGCAGTATCATTAGAAGAAACCCTCACCAAAAACCTGTGGAAGAAGAGGAAGAAAAGGAAATGTCGTTCATTGACCATCTGGAAGAACTCCGGTGGCACGTAATTCGGTCAGTAGCGGCAATATTTATTTTTGGCTTTATTGCATTTACTAATAAAGAATTCTTTTTTGGCAAAATTATCTTAGGCCCTTCAAAAATTGACTTCTGGACCTACCGCATGTTTTGTAAACTAGGGCAACTCATGGGTTCCAATGCCCTTTGTATTGAAAAACTCAACTTTGTTATTCAAGCCCGTGAAATGACCGAGCAGTTTACTATGCATTTGGGCTCATCGGTTGTTATTGGTTTGGTACTTGCTTTTCCATATGCCTTCTGGGAAATGTGGCGTTTTATAAAACCCGGCCTACATCCTACTGAACGGCGCATGACTACAGGTGCTACTTTTTTTGTCAGTTTGTTGTTTTTATTAGGTGTGATGTTTGGCTATTATATTGCAGCACCGCTATCTATTAATTTCTTAGCTAATTATCAGATTGACGAAACCATTGTTAACGAATTTAACATAAGCTCTTATATTTCTACCTTAATTACATTGGTCATAGGTTGCGGACTTATGTTTCAGTTGCCAATGCTTGTATTTGTACTTGCGAAAATGGGCATTATCACCCCTACGCTCATGCGTCAATACCGGAAACATTCTATTGTGGTTATCCTAATTGTTGCGGCCATTATTACTCCACCAGATGTAATCAGCCAGATTTTGATATCTATTCCTCTGTTCTTATTGTATGAGATAAGTATCAGTATCTGCGCCAGTGTAGTGCGGGCAAAACTGAAAGAGCTTAGTATGGAAGATACTAAATAAAAAAGGCGGGCTATCGACAGCCCGCCTTTTTTATGTGTACTTACCTTATAAATTAAAAATTTTCTTCCACTTTTTCCTTAGATATGGCTCTGTTGCCCACACTATACAGCGGAATATCATCAATTACTATGGTATCGGATATAGTATCGTGCCAGCCACGGGGATCTTTAGATAAGTAGGAAATAAAATCCAGGGGAATTAACCTGGCAAATGACCGCATGATAATTTTAATTAACTTAGGTTGAGAGCCATCCATTAACACTACTTTGGTATTAGTTACCATTTTTCCCAGAGTTTTGCCGAAGAAGTGCTCAAATGTAATAAAGTACGCCAGATAGCCTATATAATATAGGAGGTAAATCATCATACCGGCTTCTTCATTCAGCATTTGGGAGGATTCATTTCCTATAAGAAAAGTAATAACTCCATAGGCCAACACAATAATCATAAGTAGAGCATAGAAGAAAAGACTAAAAAATATTCCATCCAGCAGACTGTTAAAAAACCTTTTCCGGCGCCTGGTAGGGCGTATAATATCTTTAATTAACTCCTGTTTGTTAAGTAAGCCGTCTGTAGAAATTTGTTGCATAATTGTTTAGTAATAATGGAAGAATATTGCCTGTACCTCCTTAATCTTTTTGGTGCGTCTTCTGTAAATACTGGTAGGCTTCCAGTCCCTTTGAGGTAAAGTAAGGTATGATCAGACTAAAAGCAAGTTGCGTGTAATGGGGTACTTTTTCTTCGTCCGGACCATCAAATAGAATTTCTGCTTCGGATACCCAGAAGTCACCAATCATATAAAATTGATCAATAAAGTTATCGTATTGGCCTTTTACCTTTTCAGGCTCTATAAGTTCTTGAGAAAGCAAGTATTGGATAATCAGCCGAAACTGACTCTTTCTCTGTTGATAAAGCGCCCTAAAGTGCTGACCAATAGGCTCTATTTTGCGCATAATCCCCACCATATCTTGCAGAATAAACTTGTATTTGTACTGAATTCGAAAGGTAGTAGCTGTTGCTTGCAGTAACATTTCCAGGCTTGGAGCACTTAACTGGGTAGCAGCAATTTCTGTATCTAATTCAGTTACCAGGTTCTGATACAATTGTACAATAATGTCCTCTTTTCTGGGGTAGTGATAACACAAATTACCATGGCTAATATTCATTTCTTTGGCAATATGTCTGGTAGTAACAGGGTCAATTCCTTGTTTATTAAATAACTGTAAGGCTGTCTCTACAATCTTCTCTTTTGTGGTCATGCTGCAAAAATAAATTATTTAGAACATTTGTCCTAAAATAATAAATTAGTACATTTGTCCTAATAATAAAATTATCGCTAACATACTCTAATCCAGGGACCTATTTATAGGCTCTATGTTTATTAACTATCTATCTCTATGAAAACAACAGCTATTTTAGGTGGCGGCATTGGAGGTTTGTGTACCGCCATAGCCCTACAGAAAAAAGGATTTCAGGTTAAGATTTATGAAAGTGCACCAGAATTGAAACCCTTGGGTGCAGGATTAGGCCTGGCTGCCAATGCCATACACGCCCTGACAGATTTAGGAATAGGGAATGAATTAATGCAAGCTGGGGCAGTGTTAAACAGCTTTGAAATTTTGGAAGCAAATGGCAAAGTAATTACCAAAACGAATAGTTTAGAGGTGAGCAAAAAATTCGGCACCGATAATGTTACCATACACCGGGCTGACTTGCACCACATCCTCCTACGATACTTGCAACCACATATGCTTGAGTTAGGAAAAGCTTGTAAGGACTTTGAACAGTCTCCAACAGGCGTTAGGATTTTTTTTAAAGATGGTAGTGAGACCAAGGCAGACTATTTGATAGCTGCTGATGGTATACATTCTGTAGTAAGAAAAAAGCTAGTTCCAGGCAGTGTACCTAGGTACGCAGGGTATACATGCTGGAGAGCGGTAATAGAAGGTCAGCCGGAGGGTTTCCATAAACAAAGAGCTACTGAAACATGGGGTGCTAAAGGTAGGTTTGGCATTGTGCCCTTGTCAAAAAACCGAATTTATTGGTTTGCTTGTAAAAATGCTACTTACCAGGATGCTCAATATGCAAAATTCACCACCAAAGAGTTAATTGACAATTTTAAGGACTATCATCAGCCAATTTCCAGTATTTTAGCAATGACCACAGATGAGCAGTTAATCTGGAATGATATTATAGATATAAAACCTATTAAACAATTTGCTTTTGGCAAAGTACTGCTCTGTGGCGATGCAGCCCATGCCACTACGCCAAATATGGGACAAGGTGCCTGCCAGGCTATTGAAGATGCCGTTATATTGGCCAATTGTATGTCTGTATATGCAACAGATATAGAAAAAGCATTCAGTGTGTTTGAACAGAAGCGGATTTCACGTACGACCAGAATCGTTAATACTTCCTGGCAGCTGGGAAAAGTGGCACAGCTCGAAAACAAGCTGTTACTTAGCCTGCGAAACACTTTATTAAGGCTTGTACCTGCCAGTGCGAACAACAAGCAATTGCAGTTTCTCTATAATATAGATTTTGCCAATGTTTAACCGAACTGTACTCACAGTTTAGAGCTAGATTGGTAAGTGAATAGAAAAAACTTACTCTGTCAACAAATCGTCCAGGGCAGGCTTCAGTTCAGGAAATAAAAAGTTATACCCAGTTGCCTGTAGCCGTTGGCTAGAAACCTTGCTTCCCCCTAATACAGCATTGGCCATTTCGCCCATACCCAGTTTTAAGGCAAAGCCAGGAACATTGGGCAAGAGTAAAGGTTTCTCTAGCACATCGGCTGTTTGTTTAGTGAGTTGCTCATTGGTAACAGGGTTTGGTGCTGTTAGGTTATATATGCCTTCCATCGTATCATCTGTCATAGCTTTTATAAAAGCACGGCAAACATCTTCTATATGTACCCATGAAAAATATTGTTTACCGCTCCCTAGAGCTGCTCCGGCACCTACCTTTATTGTTTGCAGCAATTTTGCCAAAGCTCCACCCTGCGGGCTCAGGACAATCCCTATCCGGTAACTAATCGTCCGGATACCCAGCTGCCGGATCTGGCCTACGGAAAACTCCCACTGCTGGCAAACATCCGCTAGAAAATCATCTCCTGCCGGAGAATCTTCTGTAATCAGAGCATCGCCGGTGTCATATCCATAATAGCCAATAGCCGAGGCAGCAATTACCGATTTAACCTGATACGGCCCTTGCTTCAACTTTTTATACAACAGGTCAGCTGACTTGGTGCGGCTTTCCAGGATTTCCCGTTTGCGGCTACTGGTCCACCGTTTATCGGCTACCCCAGCACCAGCCAGATGGATAATATAGTCGGCTTTTTCTACAGCTCCATTTTCAATCTCGCCCCCTTCAATGTCCCAGGCATACACAGTTACACCATTCACTGGTTCTTTGTTGCGGCTTAGATAAGAAACCTGGTAGCCTTCCTGCAACAAGAGTTGAGTTAGCCGTTGACCTACAAGGCCGGTTCCTCCGGTAATTAATACATTTTGGGACATAGTTGAATGATTATGGACGAATGACTACGGATTACATGCTAATATACTTTTAATGAAGCATAAATGTTTGAAATGTCTTTATTAGCCTCTCCCATCTGCCTACTTACATCCTACATCTCTATTTTTTCTTTTTGCGTGTTTGACTTAACTTCGGACTTTTATTTAGATAGCCTTTTATGCAATTAACAGAAGTACGTACGCCCGCCCATAAAAAAGAATTTTTACAACTGCCGGTACGTCTGTACAAAGATGATAAAAACTGGATACGCCCGCTGGATAGTGATATAGAAAATGTTTTTACTCCGGAAAAGAATAAATTTTTTATGCATGGGGTATGTGCCAGATGGATTTTACAAGATGCTAAAGGGCAAACCATTGGCAGGGTAGCCGCTTTTATTGACCATAACACAGCTACCAAATTTGATCAGCCAACTGGAGGAATGGGCTTTTTTGAGTGTATCAATAGCCAGGAGGCAGCATTTAGGTTATTCGACGTTTGTAAACAATGGTTAGAGGCACAAGGGATGGAAGCTATGGATGGTCCTGTCAATTTTGGAGACCGGAATCAGTGGTGGGGTTTATTAATAGAGGGGTTTACAGAACCTAATTATGGGATGTTTTACCACCACAAGTATTACAAAGATTTATTCGAAGCATATGGGTTCAAAGATTATTTCAAGCAATATACCTATCACCGCAAGGTAATGGAGCCATTGCATCCTATTGTGGTAAAGAAAGCAGAACGTATCTTTCAAAACCCAGAGTATTCCTTCCGCCATATTGAGAAGAGCAAACTGGAAAAATATGGGGAAGATTTACGCATTATATATAACAAGGCATGGGCTCGCCATGAGGGTGTACAAGAGATGACTAAAGAAGGAGTAAAAGCGCTGATGAAACAATTCAAACCCATACTTGATGAAGATATAGTCTGGTTTGCCTATCATAAAAACGAACCCATCGGCTTTTTTGTGATGTTGCCGGAAATGAACCAAATATTTAAATATGTAAATGGTAAACTAAATGCAGCTGGCATTATCAAACTTCTCTGGCACCAATATCGACGGACGATCAAGAAAATGTTTGGGCTTGTGTTTGGCTTTATACCAGAATACCAAGGCAAGGGGCTGGAAAGTGCCATTGTTGTAGCGGCTGGCAAACATGTACAAGTGCCTGGCCAGATTTATGAAGATTTCGAAATGAACTGGATTGGAGATTTCAACCCTACAATGATGAAAATGGTGGAAATTATGGGAGGAAAAGTCTGCAAAACACATATTACTTACCGTAAGCTTTTCGATGATTCTAAGCCATTTAAACGTGCTACGGTAATTTAAATCGTAGATATCAAGTACATGGTATTAAACATAAAATAAATAAACCTATCTGCTATATAATCATGTAAATCTTCAAAATATTGCTTCAACTACTTATCCCTATGAATCCTGTATTCCTTCACCCTCCTACCTTAGAAAACACCCGGGCTCTGCTAAAACCCCTGGGCGAAGAAGATTTTGAAGGCTTATTAGCTATTGGCCTAGAACCTTCCTTATGGCAAATATCTTCCAACAAAGTGGAAAATAAAGATGATCTGATCCGTTACCTACAAACAGCCATTGCGCAGCGTAAGGCCGGCCAATCGGTACCCTTTACTATTATAGACAAACAAACAAATAACATTGCTGGCTGTACCCGCTACGGCAACATTGCCTTTGAACACCGGAAACTGGAAATTGGCTGGACCTGGCTAGGCATAGACTATCAGAAAACCGGCCTTAACCGGGCATGCAAATACGAATTACTCAATTATGCATTCGCTGTGCTGGATATGCAGAGAGTAGAACTGAAAACAGATGTATTGAACACTAACTCCCGGCAAGCCATGCTGAAAATGGGAGCTACAGAAGAGGGTGTTCTGCGCAAGCATTTGATTACAGAAAGTGGGCGGAGCCGGGATTCTGTCTATTACAGCATTCTAAACACCGAGTGGACAGCCATTAAGCAGAGAGTATTTGCTCAATATGCTAGTAATAGTACAGGGGATTTGTAATTTTGCTCAAACTAAATTATACACTTAATTATTTTCTCATGAGTTTATTAGTGGTTGGGTCCGTTGCTTTTGATGCATTAGAGACTCCTTTTGGAAAAACAGACAAAATCATCGGTGGTTCAGCCACATTTATTTCCCTTGCTGCTTCGTATTTCACAAAAAATAGCAACCTGGTTGCGGTTGTAGGCGGCGACTTCCTGAAGTCAGACATTAAGATGTTGCAGGAACATGGGATCAATACCAATGGATTGCAGATTAAAGAAAATGAAAAATCTTTTTTCTGGTCTGGAAAATACCATAATGATATGAATACCAGGGATACCTTAGTTACAGAGTTGAATGTGCTGGGAGATTTTGATCCCATTATTCCAGATGAATACCAGAACTGCGAATACCTGATGCTGGGCAACTTGGCACCTTCTGTGCAAAAAACTGTTATTCAGCGGCTGCACAAACGTCCGAAACTGATCATGATGGATACCATGAATTTCTGGATGAATGTGGCCTTGACTGATTTAATGGACGTGCTAACGATGGTGGATGTGCTTTCTATTAATGATGAAGAAGCCCGCCAGCTAGCCAAAGAATATTCCCTGGTGAAAGCAGCTAAAAAGATATTAACGATGGGTCCTAAAATTCTGATCATCAAAAAAGGTGAACATGGGGCCTTATTGTTTAAAGAAAACCAGGTATTTTTTGCCCCAGCCCTCCCCTTAGAAGCTGTTTTTGACCCAACCGGAGCTGGAGATACATTTGCCGGAGGTTTTATTGGGTATCTGGCAAGTACAAAAGATACTTCATTCAAAAATATGAAGCGGGCCATTATTTACGGCTCAGCTATGGCTTCTTTTTGTGTGGAAAAATTTGGCACCGAACGGCTGCAACATCTTTCGAAAGCCGAGCTGGATAGCCGGGTGCAGGAATTTGTAGACCTTGTTCAGTTTGAAATCAGTTTAGGCTAACCCATCCAACATTATAGCAGATCTACCTATGTTTTCTCTAAATAATTTTTGTTTTAGTTGATCTCCATCCGGTAAAAAGCCAGTATAATTTTCGTGCATTTATTACAAGTGTACCAAGCAATAAGTCATCATACGTCTATTGCCTGGTACACTTTCTATTTTTATCCCTGCAATAGTAGCGTAAGCACGCATAAGCAATATTTTTAGGATAATACGCCGTTAACTTTTTATTTCATGCATAAGAAATTATACACCACTAGTATTTTAATCATTTTCCTGGGTTGGTTTTCGGTACATCTGCAGGCACAGAGCAAGTCAGCAATTGCCAAAACAGACAAAGCCGACAAGTTTTTCTTGATCAACGATTTTGCCAGTGCCTTGCCCATTTATCTGGATCTGGACAAAACAGAGTCCAAAGATGCACTAACTAATTACCGCATTGGTATATGTTATTTCAGCACAATTGATGATAAACAAAAAGCATTACCCTATTTTGAATATGCCCGGCAACATAAAAATGAACGCATACCAGACAAAATTCATCAGTACTTGGGACAACTTTATCATCTCACTTACCAGTTCGATAAAGCCATTACCAGTTTTACTGAGTATAAAAAGAGCTTAGCAAAAAATGATACTAAACTGGCCGAAGCCGAACGTCAGCTACAAATTTGCCGGAATGCCCAGCAACTCATTCAAGATACCCTGAATGTATTTATTCAGAATGTAGGTGCCCCTATTAACACAAATTTCACGGAATATGGCCCAGTAATCTCAGCAGATGAAAGTGTGCTGTTGTTTACCTCTCTCAAGCCTCAGCAGACAGCCAAAAAGCCAGGAGCCACAGCTACGCTTACTGAAACAGAAGACATAGCCATTACTCATAAAAAAGATGGCAATTGGTCCGCACCCAAAAGTATCGGGCTAAATACGAAAACAAATATCGGTTCTGTGGGCTTATCACCTGATGGCCAGCACCTGTTGATTTATATGGGTGGCCAAACAAATAATGGTGATATTTATAGCTGCGAAATGCAAGGCGATAACTGGACAAACCCAGTAAAACTTAGCTCAAAAATTAATTCTACTTCCCAGGAAAGCAGTGCCAGCCTTACCCCAGACCAGAAAACAATGTACTTCTCCAGTAATCGTCCCGGAGGTTTTGGAGGGCAAGATGTGTATGTAATCCGGAAAAACAACAGCGGGGAATGGGGCGACCCTGTTAACCTAGGGCCAATGATCAATACGCCCTATGATGAAGATTCTCCCTTTATCCACCCAGATGGCCAAACATTATATTTCAGCTCCAACGGACACAATACTATGGGTGGCAGTGATATTTTCAAAACAGTGAACAATGGCAAATCCTGGACAATGCCAGTTAATATGGGGTATCCGATAAATACTGTGTACAACGACAACTACTTTGTACTTTCTGCCGATGGCAAAAAGGGGTATTATTCGTCAAACCGCCCTGGCGGATTAGGTGGCCAGGATATTTATTTCCTGGGTATTCCGGAAGAACAAGGCGTAGTACCGCTGACCATGATGAAGGGAAAAATTATTACCGGCGATAAGCAAGTGCCAGTAAAAATTCAGATTATTGAAAAAGAAAGTGGAGAGGTAATCAAAAATGTATACAATCCAAATAGTAAAACAGGCCAGTACCTGGTAATTTTTCCTCCAGGAAAAAGCTACGATATGGTAATTGAAGCCAAAGGCTATATGCCCTATCTGGTAAATGTTTGTATCCCTAATCAGAATTACTTCTATGAATTATACCAGGAAATCCGCATGAAAGGTATTGTAGAAGCTGGTAAGCAAATTGGACAGGAGGTATCTATTAAGAATGTGTTTTATGATATTAGCAAAGACAGCACCTTGATAGATCCAGCTAAATTTGGCAAAGATAAACTGGACTTATACGAACTGATGGATAATATTATTGCTGCTTCCGATTCGGTAGCGCTGGATTATCTGCTGAACATGATGTATAACGAAAATGCGGTAGATTTAACTAAAATACCTAACGAGCCACTGACGGGTACCTATTATTATTCAGATAATGAAGGCAAGTTACAACCGGTTGTGATAAATGGAGAAACTATTTACACCCTGCCAGCTTTCAATATTACTGGCGATCAAGTAGTAAAAGTAGAACCTGTAAAAAAAGAGGAGAAGCAAAAAATCACAAAAGAAACAGTGATTAAACCCAATCTAACCTATATTATATTCTTTGATACAGACAAAACAAATCTGAAGTCGGATGCCATGCCTGAATTAGAGAAGGTATATGCGTACCTGAAAAATAATTCCGGTTATGCTATCAACATAGCAGGGTATGCTGATGCTGACGGAACACCAGAGCATAATTTGCAAATCTCAGAAAAACGGGCAAAAGCCGTAGCGGGGTATTTAACTTCCAAAGGAATTCCTTCAGCCAGAGTATCCGCCAAAGGTCTGGGACAGACACCAGAAGCCAGAAAGGATGAGGCAGAGCAGGAAAAGAAAAATCATCGCAAAGCAGAAATCATGATGGTGGAACTGCCAAAGAACTAGTTTCATAGCTTTTTCTAAAAAACTCCCTTACGTAAATGTGAGGGAGTTTTTTATTTTAATGAGGCTTGATTTTGTTGTCTTTAAAAATATAGATAGATTAGTCAACAACCACTAACCGCTTACTTATACATGATTGCATCCCATTTACTTCCCAAACTTCAACTACTCTTCTGTGCTGTATGTATATTTATTTTTGCTTCATGCGACCAGCAACAAACTACCAACACAACTACAGAAACTGATGATGCATTGAGAAAAAAAGCCAATGAACTTGCCCATACATATATTATTACTGACGGCCATATTGATCTCCCTTACCGCCTGCGCAACAAGATGGAAGATGTATCACAGAAAACTGCAGGTGGAGAATTTGATTATGTACGTGCAAAAGAAGGAGGGCTGGATGCCCCATTTATGTCTATTTATGTTTCTTCTTCCTACCAGAAAAGTGGAGGAGCCAAAGCATTGGCAGATTCTCTGATAGATATGGTTGTAAAACTCACGCAAGATCATCCGGAAAAATTTGCCTTAGCCAACTCTCCGGCCGAGGTAAAGCAAAATTTTGAAAAAGGCAAGATTTCTCTCCCTATGGGCATGGAGAATGGCGCTCCTTTAGAAGAGAAGCTAGAAAATGTGGACTATTTCTATAATAGAGGTATCCGGTATATTACGCTTACTCATGGCAAAGATAACTTTATATGTGACTCCTCCTATGATACTACCCGTACTTGGAATGGGTTAAGTCCCATGGGAAAACAAGTGGTAGCCGAGATGAACCGGGTAGGAATTATGGTAGATGTTTCGCACATTTCGGATAGTGCATTTTATCAGGTCATGCAGCTTTCTAAAGCCCCAGTTATTGCTTCTCATTCTTCTTGCCGCCATTTTACCCCTGGTTTTGAACGCAACATGACGGATGATATGATTAAGCTTCTGGCTGCCAAAGGTGGAGTCATCCAGATTAATTTCGGCTCTACTTTTGTTGATTCTGCTTCCCGCAAACAAGGCGACCTGAATAATAAACATATGGCTGATTGGATCAAACAGAACAACCTATCTGCAGACGATCCGAAAGTAGAAAAATATGAAGAGGAGTATATGAAAGCCAACACCAGGCTATCCGATGTATCCGTGGTGGCCGATCACATAGATCATGTTGTAAAATTAGTAGGTATTGATTATGTTGGCTTCGGTTCGGACTTTGATGGAGTAGGCCCTACGCTGCCCAAAGGTTTATCGGATGTCTCCTTTTATCCAAACTTGATATTTCACTTGCTCAAACGAGGGTATTCTGAAGAAGACATCCGCAAGATTTGTTCAGATAATGTATTCCGGGTATGGAACGAAGTAGAGCGAATTGCTAAAGAATCACAGCAAAAGAGTTGAGTTACTAGTATCTACTTACAGTAGTAAACATACAAGAGTCGCTGGTGCAATGAAACTTTTTTATACTTGCCTGTTACTATTCATTATAAGTCTTGCTCATGCTAAGGAAGACAGTACAAATAACAGCATCAAAATAGATTCTCTACTTCGATTAATTCTTGCAGAAAATAAGGTATCAATAGAACCATCTGAACTTCTTGGAATATAGTCTAAAATCGAAGGCTTTTCAAGTAGCCATATAACATTTGAATATGGTAACCACTTTTCTTTCGTGGAAGAAACTTGTTTAGGCACAGTTGGAGAATTAAAAGGAACTTATACCATAAATGGCTTTTCCCTTATATTAGAAAGAAAAAAGCAAAAGAAAGAAGGTTATATACTTGCTATAGACTCTCAACTTCACTTGTTAACTCAAAATCAAATACTAGAAACAAAGCAATTAACAATTGACCTCTTGATTCGTGAACCTTTGCTGAAACCAAAGGATATTGAATCCTTTATAAAAAAGCATTTGTTGCATTTAAGTAATAAAAAGAAGGTTGGCTAACAAGTTCGAAATCAACTACTGATTGTACTGTGGTAATTTGTCTATATAACAAGATAAAATGCCGTACAAATTATTCTGTACGGCATTTACATTTGTCTATTAATGATATTTTATATGATTACCTGCTGTAATTGGGTGCCTCCCGAACAATCTGCACATCATGTGGGTGGCTTTCTTTTGCCCCGGCGGACGTAATTTTCACAAACTTAGCTTGCTTTAGTGCCTCAATATCTTTTGCTCCACAGTAGCCCATGCCTGCCTTTAATCCACCAATTAATTGATACACTACTTCGGCAACTTTTCCTTTGAATGGCACCCGGCCAACAATTCCCTCTGGAACGAGTTTCTTTATGTCATCTTCCGCATCCTGGAAATAACGGTCTTTTGAGCCATCCTCCATCGCTTCCACAGAACCCATACCACGATAGGTTTTAAACTTACGTCCTTCATAAATCAGTACTTCTCCTGGTGCCTCTTCTGCCCCTGCCAGCAAAGATCCAATCATTATACTGCTAGCTCCTCCGGCAATTGCTTTCACCAGATCGCCAGAGAAACGGATACCGCCGTCGGCAATAACTGGAATACCAGTACCTTCCAAAGCTTTGGCAGATTCATATACCGCTGATAACTGCGGCATGCCTACGCCAGCTATCACTCTGGTTGTGCAAATGCTACCCGGTCCTACGCCTACCTTCACAGCATCGGCACCTGCATCTGCCAGGGCTTTTGCCCCAGCACCTGTGGCTACATTTCCTACAATAGCTTCCAGATCTTTAAAGGAAGATTTAATTTCTTTTAGAGCTGTAATAACCCCTTTAGAATGTCCATGAGCTGTATCGATGCTAATTACATCCACGCCTGCCTTTTTCAACGCAGCTATACGGGTCAGATAATCTGGGGTTATGCCCACAGCTGCTCCCACGCGTAAGCGTCCAAAGGAATCTTTACAAGCATTCGGATGGCTCTTCTTCTTCAAGATGTCTTTATAGGTAATAAGCCCAATGAGCTTGTATTCCTTATTAACAATGGGAAGTTTTTCAATTTTATATTGCTGAAGAATTTCTTCAGCCTCATTCAGGTTTATCCCTTCCGGAGCGGTAATTAAGTTTGCTTTGGTCATTATCTCCCGCACAGGTTTGTTCATCACTTTTTCAAAGCGAAGATCGCGGTTGGTAAGAATGCCGGCTAATTTCCCATTTTTGTCTACTACCGGAATACCCCCGATTTTAAAGTCACGCATAATTTTGTGAGCATCACCGAGTGTAGCATCAGTATCCAGGGTGATTGGGTCGAGGATCATGCCGCTTTCGGAGCGTTTAACCTTCCGTACCTGCTCAGCTTGCATCTCTATAGACATATTTTTATGGATTATGCCTATTCCTCCCTCCTGAGCCATGGCAATCGCTAGTTCATACTCTGTTACAGTGTCCATCGCAGCAGAGATAAGCGGAATGTTCAGGGTAATGTTAGGTGTTAATTTGGTGGTAGTCTGCGTATCGCGGGGAAGTACTTCGGAATAAGCAGGAAGCAGTAAAACGTCGTCGTAGGTAAGTGCTTCGAATAAAAGCTTGGAGCTGTCTAGGGTCATGGCAAATAATCAGTTTACGTATGGTTATTTGCCACGCAAAGATATTAAATACCAATGAGAATAAAAATGAATGCGTAAAATAAAATTGGAAAAATAGAAAGAATCCATCTTGCTTTTCCTTACTCAAAAAATTTAACAGAGTTGCCGTGCTTCTCTTGGTATTGCTGATGAATACGATGGGCAGTTTGTAGTCCTTCTGTTCCTTCACAAAGCACACAAACTGTTCCACCTGAACCACCCCCAGTAATTTTAGCACCATACACTCCTTTGTTGCGGTTCTGTTTTACCATTGCTACTAACTCGTCTGTATGCGGATTGCCCAGTCCACAAATAGAATAACTAGTATGCGACTGGTACATTAGTTCGCCTAACTGTTCCAGGCATTGCATCCGGCTATTTAAGTCTAGGCTGGTAGCCAGGTATTGCAGGAGTAGGAGAAATGTTTTTACGCGGAAGTTTTCATAAACCGGGTGCCTAGTGCAATCCAGAATGGCATAAAACTTTTCCTTTTCCACAGTTGTAACTGGATCTGGATGCACTGGATAATGCCTGATGAAATAGTGCCCAGCCATCCGGTAGAGCAATTTTTGTGCATAAGTAGATTCGAAGTCTGCAGGAGTAATATTAGCGAGATACCCTTGGTATGGAAGTTGTAAAAAGTCTTTTTGGGTTTTAGCTTTGGCTAGTTGCTCATCAGTAACCCCTCTCTCTCTGGCAATCATGCTGTATCCCATAAAGGCAGCGGCTCTAACATCACTATAAGACGCATCACCCACAGAGTGCCGGACACCGCTATCTATTCCTACAAAATAAATACCTGTAGGAATAGCTATAGGCGCATGAACGATATCTGGCTGGCAAAGAATGGGTAATAGATGAGAATGGTCTCCAAAATATGAAGCCAGCTGGTCCATTAACCCACAGGGGGCACCGACAACCAGGTTTTCTGCTTTCTGCGCTAACCTGGGAAGTTCTGTTTTTTCGAAAGTAAGTGGATAAAGTTCTTTCAATGCCTTCATGGTGGCTACTTCCAGGGCGGCTGAAGAGGATACTCCTTTGCCAACTGGCACTTCAGAGTAAATGAGTACGTCTGCCCCAGATACAGCTATGCCTTTTTCTTTTTGCAAGACTAAAAAACAGCCTACCACATAACTTACCCAATCCCCCCCTTGTATTTTTTTCAACTGTTCCCGGGCAACTGTGTAGTCAACCTCTTGTCTATTTTTCAAAAGATCATGATACTGGAATGTAGATTGAAGTTCTTCTCTATCAGCAGTTAAACTTTTTATTCGAACTATTCCATCATGGCGGAGGGCAATAGCCACCGTGGTAATTTGTTTTATTGCCTTCTGAAGCACCAAAGAACCAGAATAATCGGCTATACCTCCCATAACATCCAGCCGGCCAGGGGCACTAGCCTCTACATATACTTGATCTGGTGAAAAAAAACTGGCAAGTAGTGTTTTATCCATGAAAAGGCAATTGCGGTATTAGGTTAATAAACCATATTTTTTCATTAAGTGCTGCAGAATAGGTTCTACTTCAGCACGTATATGGGTATTGGCATATCCGATCCAGTCAACTGGTGAAAGTACATCCAGGGGGGCATCCAGACGGTTACCGAATACATCCGTAATTATTATTCCTGCTTCACTGGCAATCATCTTCGTACAAATATCATAGGGATGGCATACGTGACCTGGCCGTTTTCCTTCTTTTGCCAGTTTTTTATATAGTACATTCCGGATATCAGCTATGAAGCGGTCGTGGCCCATAAGCATTTCATATAGCTGGCCGCCGGTAGAAATGTATTGATCCTCAAAAATTATTGCTTTACCTGCAGGCATTTCTGGCATAATGGTTTCAATCAATTCATCTTCGATCCGGGCTAGCAATTCTCTCCCAGGTGGAAAGAATCGGGCAATCTGAGCAAATCCACCAATGATAGTTTTAGATTTGGAAGGAGCAACCTCCCGTTTGGTGATGTCATTGGTCAGCAAGTTACGCGTAAAGCCGTGTGCCCCTTTACCCCGGATAGACCACAACGTATCGCTGCTGATACTGCGGGAAGTGGGAAGTTCGGTCATTACTGCTACTTCTATATCAATCAGGGAAGTAGCCGCACCCCTGTTTGGGGCAGCAGCAGCCAAGAAAAAAGCAGAACGTTTATCGTACATTATTCCTCGGGTACCATCTATCGGGTCCAGGATGATCCGCAAAGCTGCCGATTCTGCCCGTTTGCCTTTTGGCAAAACCAACGCATTTGTGTCTTCGCCTATTCCTTCGGCAACCAGGATAATGCCATTCAGTACTTTAGCATTTTTTTCCAAGATAGGAATTAAAATTTCCTCCACATCGCGGTCTATCTGATAGATCGTATCGTCTTCTCCTTCTTTGTATACGGCACTTCGTTGTTCTACAGTTTGATCCTGCAGTGACCGGTGCACTTTTTTACAAACTGCTTCCCCTATTTCAATAAGTACATCTCGGATAAACGTGTGTTGCATAAAGTTTAACTATGTAGAAAGCTCTTTAAAAAGGTAATGGATTTCTAATACTGCTTAATCGGAACCTGTGCCAGACAAGTTGCCTGATAAAGCCTGCAAAGGTAGAGTATGCCCCATAAATAAGGAATGGATTCTGTACAATTCTGATATATAGCAATAATAGCTTATACTAAAAAACGCACTGACGGGCAGCACGTTCTTTATTTGGTAAAGTAATTCATTAGTCTTTATAGCTACTTTCCCATTCCACCCATCATCATGCGGGTCATGGCTGCGGCATTAAAGGGCTCTACTGTATAGCCGGCAGGTACTTGTAAATCGGCAGTATTAAGTTTTGCCCGGTTCACTTCAGTGGCTGTCATTTCTGAGGTACTACCGTTTTCTGTCACGGTCATTTTTAACGGTACTCCCTCAATACCTTCCATAAACAGCGAACCTCCCCTATTGCCACCTAGGCTGTTTTTAAAAGCAGAAGCTGGCATCTTTATATCATTGGCTGCCCATATATGTTGGGTTGTTTTTTGATTAGCGTATGCTACTATATATTTTGTGCACTTGTATCCGGCAATTGTAGCAGTTTCACTGGTTTTGGTAACTTTAGGTTTATTGCTCTCACTTTTTTCCGATTCCTCTGGCATTTTGTAGGCCTTTTTCTCCTTATGATTTAACAAATAGCTTTCTTTTTTGTCATCCAATGTCACAAATTCCATAAATGTGCCCTGCCCGTTTAGCATTTTCATTTTAGTAACCGGAGCTTTGGAGCTGATCACAAAACCGGTAGGCATAGGTACTGCATAACCCATTTGAGCCATTTTATCCAATTGCTCTTGCTGTTCTTTTGGTAAATTAACCTTCATGATGTATTTAATGGTGCCTTCAAAATTTTGCGCAGAGGCAAAGCAGGATACAAATAATAGGAACAGGAAAAGCGGCCAGGATATATTTTTCATAGAGACAATCTTTCAAGTAAGTTAACAAATAAAAAAGCATTAGTCAAAGACCATAGCTTTTGCAGAACAGAGAATTTAGCACATGCAAAAAGGGTGTATGCATTTATTTAATGCCAGCTTGTAATCAGTTGCTGGTTATAGCATTCCATGATTGATCGCATAACTAACCAAAGCTCTGGCGTTGGGTAGCTTGGTTTTATCAAGCATGTTGCGGCGGTGTGTACTTACGGTGTATTCACTCAAATTCAATCGGTCGGCGATTTGTTTTGTACTAAACCCTTCTGCCAAATATTTTATGAGTTCCCGTTCCCGCTTGCTAAAAGCAATCTGATTTTTTAACAGTGTATCTTTTGCATCCCACACCAAATATCCTTCATTCTCAGTAGATATAATGGCAGCTGATACGCCAGTTTCTTTTTTGAGATGTGATATATCGGAAAGTACCATGAGTAGCAATACAATATTACCTGACTTATCAGTCTGCAAGGTAGTATTTTGCTGCAATACCCGCTTGTATACGCCTGTCCGGGTACGTATTCTAAAATCAGCACTTGTTTTGTAATACCTCCTTTTGGACGGAGGCAAAGAGAGCAAAAAATCCCAGACAAATTTTAACGCTTTCTGGTAGTCATCTATATCCTCCGGATGGATTAAAGTAAGGCCAAAATCCATTCCATTTTGCAAAAATTCAGCACTAGTAAATCCTAATATATGTTCGCAATTTTTTGTAACATATACATACTTCGAAATACGCAGATCAGTGATGATAGTCATGGAAGGACCAGCATTTAATATAATGTCCATGACTGGATTATCCTGAAACAAATAATAGTATTCTGTTAAATTCTTATCAAAATTCTGCGTTTGCCATAATTTAAGACTATCTCGATATGTCTCAGGTGTATTAGTAGATTTTAAAACCATATGCAGGTAGTGTAATATAAAAGCTTGAACTATCTAATAATGTAAGAATTAGCTTGACACCAATAACTACAAATAATCATATAAATAGTTAAAAAATGGTTTTTAGTTGAAGCATTTATACCTTTTATTAGTGAAAGTGCAGCTAATTTAATCAAATAACCCTATAAAACAACTGATTTTTAAAGAAAAAGCAAATGTAATATTTAAGCTTAATTTATACTATCGATTGAATGTAACCAGGTAATTTTTCTGAACTTAAACTTTTGTATTACCCATTCTGCAATATATTCCAGATAGTTTTAGCTTTTAGTAAGCATTCCTCATATTCCTGTTGAGCCTGTGCATCATACGTAATAGCACTGCCTGCCTGGAAGGAAAGATATTTTGTTTGGGAATTATAGAAAAGGCTACGGATAACTACATTAAAATCAAATTCGCTTGCTGGGGTAATATAGCCTACTGCCCCGGAAAATAATCCCCGGTAGGCTTTCTCATACTCATCAATCAGTTCCATTGCTTTAATTTTGGGTGCACCTGTCATACTTCCCATGGGAAAGGCATGTTTGATAGCATCAGTAAAGGGTAAACCCGGACGGATGGTAGCCGATACACTGGAGATCATCTGGTGGAGCTGGGGAAAGGTATAAATCCCAAACATCTCCTCTACAACAACACTTCCCGTAACAGCACTCCGGGCTAGGTCATTGCGTACCAGATCTACGATCATCATATTTTCTGCTAGTTCTTTCTCATTATGCCGCAATTGAAACTTCATTTGCTCATCTTCATCTAAAGTGTTGCCGCGTCTGATGGTTCCTTTGATAGGCTGCGAAAGCAACTGGTTATCTGTTTTCTTCAAAAACCGTTCGGGAGAGGCACAAAGCAAATAATAGTCTTCTATGCGGCCATATACGGAAAAAGGCATAGGAGATTTAGTGGTTAATGCCTGATAAAGCTGCCAGGGATGGATAGCTACATTTTCAGCAAAAAATTCTATACAATAATTTAGTTCATAAACATCTCCTTCTAGAATATGGTTTTTGATTTGCTCCACATGCGCCAAATAGGTTTCAGCAGTAGTCCGTTGCTTTATTTGGATAGCCTTTGTCTGTGAAGCAGGTTCTTCTAACAGATTTTGTGATAGTATTTGATGGTAAATTCCATCTGGGTCTGCCAATGTTTCAATCCGGATGGTTTCCTGGTCAAAATGAATAATATGTAGCGGAATGTAAAAATAGGCCGGAGGAAATTGCAGATAATCAGGGTTACGGCTTTGTAAATCTTCTAGCTCGTTTTTTAAATCATAGGAAAAGTACCCGATTAGCCAGTCTTTGTGGGCATCATGAAAACGTTGTATGGATGCGAAAGTATCTCCTGATTTAATCGGACAAACAGCCGCACTTCCAACTGCCAAAAGATTAGTAAATCCGCCAAAAGGATACGCATAGGCATTATTGTCGAACAAATGCATATGGCTGAATTGATTTGCCCAGGCAAGAGCTTGCTGCCTGAATTCAGTAAAATTAGGGGGCGTAAATACCTTCGTTGTCCTTTTTGCCATGTGTCGCAACCTGTGGACAAAGCTACGTGTTTATCAGAGGAAACAGCCAATTTTATTTGGTGCTTTTACTTCTCTCCAGGATGACTTAACTTGCATGCCATGAAAAAAGTACTGTTTATAGACCGTGATGGAACTATAATTGTTGAGCCGCCATCCGATTATCAGGTAGATTCACTAGAGAAACTTGAATTTTTGCCTAAGGTAATCACTTCGCTCCATAGCCTTGCAAAACAGACTGACTATGAATTCGTGATGGTTACCAATCAGGACGGTTTAGGAACAGATTCTTTCCCTGAACATACGTTCTGGCCGGCGCACAATAAAATGATGAAAACGCTGAATGGGGAAGGTATTCATTTTTCAGCTGTACATATCGACAAAAGTTTTGAACACCAGCAACTGCCTACCCGCAAACCAGGTACTGGTATGCTAACTTCTTACTTAAATGGCAATTATGATTTAGCCAACTCTTATGTAATTGGCGACAGGTTAACAGATATAAAGTTAGCCCGTAACCTGGGTACGAAAGCCATTCTGTTTGCTGCTCCTGATACAGACTTAGCTACATTAGATGAAACACTCGTTTTAATTACACAAGACTGGGAGGAAATTCAGCGTTTTCTGAGCTTACCAGCACGAAAAGCACAAGTGCGGCGTACTACCAAAGAAACGGATATTACCATTGAATTAAATTTGGATGGCCAGGGAAAAGCAGATATGCAGACTGGAGTCGGTTTTTTTGATCATATGCTCGACCAGCTGGCTAAACATTCCGGTGCCGACTTGCAAATTAAGGTAAAGGGTGATTTACATATTGATGAGCATCATACCATAGAAGACACAGCACTAGCCCTAGGAGAAGCCTATGCCAAAGCATTGGGAGATAAACGGGGCATAAACCGGTACGGGTTTTTATTGCCTATGGATGAAGCCCTGGCACAAGTAGCTATTGATTTTTCCGGCAGAAACTGGCTTGTCTGGGAAGCAGAGTTTAAAAGGGAAAAAATAGGTAATATGCCGACCGAGATGTTTTTTCATTTTTTTAAATCGTTTACAGATACGGCAAAATGTAACTTAAATATAAAAGCAGAAGGCACTAACGAACATCACAAAATAGAAGCTATTTTCAAAGCTTTTGCCAAGTCAGTAAAAATGGCTGTGGCCAGAGATGTGCAAAACCTGCAAAGTATGCCCAGTACCAAAGGCGTACTATAATGAATATTGCCAAATGCATAAAATTTCTTTTTACATTCATACCTAGTAGTCATTTACCATTAACCATAAGTTATGTTTACCGGAATTATCGAATCAGTTGGGGAAGTCAGACAAATTGAACCGCAGGGAACTAACCTTACCTTCACTATTGCCTCACAGCTGGCACCAGAGTTAAAAGTAGATCAGAGCTTGTCGCATAATGGTGTTTGCCTGACGGTAACAGATATTACAGCGGATACTTACAAAGTAACGGCAATTCAGGAAACCTTGTCGAAAACCAATTTGGGAAACCTTACCATTGGGAGCAAAGTAAACCTGGAGCGGTGTATGCAACTTAATGGACGTTTTGATGGGCATATTGTGCAAGGCCATATAGACCAGACAGGTGTTTGTACGCAAGTACAGGAACAGGAAGGCAGCTGGCTTTTCGACTTCGAATATGAGGCTACTTCAGGTAACTTTACCGTTGAAAAAGGCTCTATCTGTGTTAATGGCGTAAGTTTAACTGCCTTCAATTCCACCGGCAACTCTTTTAGGGTAGCTATTATTCCCTATACATTTACCCATACTAATTTTCATGGGTTAAAAAAAGGAGACACGGTAAACCTGGAATTTGATATAATAGGTAAATACCTGATGCGCATGCTTCCTGACAGATTTAAGTAATGAATAGCAATTAATTGATTTTTTTGTTGTATTTGTAAAATCTATTTTTCAAAATGCAAGAGTAATGTTCTTCATTCCCTTTTTTGGGTAGAATAATCATAGTTTTTATAACCAGCTTAGTATACATGACCTGTTTGATTGTTGATGACGAAGATATGTCCCGTTCCATTGTTCAACATTTTGTTGAGCAAACCAATTTCCTTAGCCTGGTTCAATCGTGCTCCGATGCTATTCAGGCAGCTAATGTATTGCAGCAAACGCCCGTAGATGTACTTTTTCTGGATATAGAAATGCCGCATATGTCTGGAATGGAACTAGTGAAAAGCCTGCAGGTAAAGCCCCAGGTGATCTTTATTACCTCCCGTGCGGACTATGCTGTAGAAGCATTTGAGTATAATGTGACAGACTATCTGGTAAAGCCCATTACATATGCCAGGTTTTTAAAAGCAGTTACCAAAGCCAAAGAAATTTTTGATGCACAGCAACCAGTACAATTGCATTCGAAAGACCTGTATATTAAAACAGATTCCAAGATTGTAAAAATTCACTTAAAAGATTTGCTGTATATTGAAGCTCTGGCAGATTATGTGATGTTTTACACAGCTAATGGTAGCCGCCATGTAGTACATTCTACTATGAAAGGCGTAGAAAAAAGGCTGAGCTCCGGAGATTTTATGCGTGTTCACCGATCTTTTATTATCAACATTGAAAAAATAGAATCTATCGAAGACCTCTCCATTGTCATCAATAAAAAGCTTATTCCTATTGGGGCTTCCTACAAAGATGGCTTTTTGAAAAAATTAAATATTCTGTAAGCTACTGCTATCAACTTTAAGTCAGCGTGTTTAATGATTTATTTGCTGCTTACTGCTGATTGTCAGCTTATCAATTTTTAAAAGCTTATAAAGTATATACATTACTACCGCACAGCCTACTCCTACCATAGCTCCAAAGAACAAATCTAACGGATAATGTACGCCTACATAAATACGGCTGTAGGAAACCAAAAAAGCCCAGTAAAACAGATAAGAAATATAAGGCAATGAATTCCTTAGTAAGAGCCACATTAGCATAGCAAAAGCAAAGGTGGTAGAAGCATGAGAGGAAACAAAACCATACTGTCCGCCGCAGCCACGTACTACATGAACAATTTGAGTGATAGCCTCTTCATAACAAGGGCGCTTGCGCAAAAAATAGGGCTTGAAAACCGCAGAGGCAATTTGGTCTGCCAGCGTAATCGCAATAACTACGGTGATGACAATCCAAAGCCCTTGCCATTTATAGCGCCTGATTAGAAAAAAGATGATAAGACCATAGAATGGAAACCAAAACCATTTGTCTGTAATCCAGTACATGGCCGTATCCATTAAGGGAGTATGAAAGCTATTAAGCAATAGGAACAGTTGTGTGTCCCATTCTTTTATTTTTTCAATCATGTAGTAGTATTTCTGCCCTCGCCAAATGCTTTTTGAATGCCTGTTTCCTATCTACAGCTTCAGTAAATCGGGATCTTCCAGTCCAATATACATCGGGATGAAGTTATGAAATAAAGAACTGACACAGCTGATATCAATACGTATAGAATTTATTCAAAACTAATATAAGGAGCTAATTTATGCAATGTTCCTTTATCCAGAGCACGTATCTGATAAAGATTCTCCAAGCTTGTGTACTTCCCATGTTGTTTTCTGAAGTCGACAATAATATTGGCAATTTTTGGAGTAATATATGGATGGGCATCTAATTCTTGTACAGAAGCTGTGTTGATAGGTATTTGTTGCAAGATGGGATTTTTGATATACCCATGTTTTAATACTTCCTCGACCACAACCGAATCAAGGCCGTACACTTCTCTTAGTTGATTACTTGTATAAAAACCGCCTAACTTGTTCCGGTAATTAATAATTCTTTTTGATAAGCCAGGACCTATCCCTTTTAGTCGAACTAATTGGGTACTGTCTGCTTGGTTTAGATCGAAGGATACTACCTCTTTTTCGGGTTTTGCCTCAGGTGTAGCGCGTTTTTCAACCTTAGAATATGGAGTAGTTGAATACTCTTTCTTTGTGTAGGTCAGAGAGTCAGGCAAAAGAATAAATGGTTTTAGATGCGCATAGATATCTGCCGGAAAGCCGTAAATTTTTAGCAAGTCTGATTTTGTCCGGAATGTGCCTCCTTTTTGCCTGTAATTAATAATGCGCTGTGCAATGGCTTGCTGGATACCTATATTCTTCCATTGCTCAACGGAGAGTTCATTTGGATTGAAAGAATTTACAGGAACATTATCAGGCTTTGAAGGAGCATCTGAAGGAATGGTGGAAGATTTTGTCGTAGAATCTGCTAGTTGTGTTTTTAAGCTATCCAGCTTTCGAATATCGGCAGTGTTATCTGGTTGTTTGTTAGAATACAGAAGTCCAACAAAAAAAGGCGAGGCTATCGCTAGCACCAATACTATTGTAAGCGTACCGAATCCACTGATTTCTCTGCCAGAAAAACCAAAAACGTTACGTAGCCAGTACTTTACTTTTTTCATACAAACCGGTCACACGTGCTACTTATCTTCGGGTTTTATCATCATTTTCCGAAAACGAATCTGGCTCTGATTTTGGTTTGTTTGTCAACACTCGGAAAAAGAAATATAATGTAAAACCGGTTACCACTAATTCAGTAATAACCATCATGGCTAAAGCACTTGAATTCATTAAGAAAATCTCCCTTCTCTAATACGTTTTTTGTAAGCAATATATACCAGGTAAGCAGCTGTAGCAAACACAGCTAATAATAATAACCGAGCTCCATTAATATAAACAATTCTATTTTCTAATGATGCAATGATAGCTGGGTCTGTAGTTGCGGCTATTTGCTGTTTTATACCCTTGTTCATAAGTTGGGCAATAATAGAGCCATTGTCCAGGTTCCAACCTTCTCCGTTACCTAAGCCAGCAAATGCAGCCCCCCAATCTCCGCCAGCTGGGCCAATTAATGAACCTACAAATACAAATATTAACAGGAAGGGTGTAATCCATTTTATAACAAATCTATAGAAGCTTGGTATCTTAAGATCGGCTCCTTCATTGATCTCTTTCCACCCCTTATCCATACCAAATACCCAAGCAAACAAGATTGTTTCTGCTAAAGCAAATACTACCAGAGATACGGTGCCTGCCCAGTAATCGTATTCATCAAATACCCCTTCATTAAAAAAGAGAACGGTTGGCGTACCTAAGATCAGTACAATTACACCAAAAGATAAAGCAGCTTTCTCACGTGTCCATTTAAACTCATCTTGTAAGAAACCCATCCAGGGGGTTCCCATAGCCAAAGAAGAGGTAATACCGGCAAAGAACAACAAACCAAAGAAGGCAACACCAGCAAAAGCCCCAATAAAGGGCCCCCATTGCTGAAATAAGAAAGGCATAGTCCGGAAACCAAGACCTAAGCCACCGCTAGCAGTAAGTTCTACAACTTTATCAATTCCTAAATACCCCACAGAAATAGGTATCAGAATAGCACTTCCCAACACTACTTCCACAAATTCATTCATCCATCCGGCTGACATGGCATTTAGGGCAATATCATCTTTTTTACTCACATAGGAAGCATAACACTGGATTGTACCCATGCCCACTGACAAAGTAAAGAAGATTTGTCCGGCAGCAGCCAGCCACACTTTTGGGTTAGTCAGTGAATCAAATTGAGGCGTCCACAAAAAGTTTAATCCAACAGAGCCTCCATACACGGCTCCTTCTTTTCCTGCTTCCAAGGTTATCCCTTTGTAGGCTAAAAACATACCAAATATAATAAGCAAGGGCATTCCAATTTTTGAGGCTACTTCTACCCCACCGCTTAATCCCTTGCTTAATATCCAGGTGTTAAGAACTACGCAAAAAACAAAAAAGATAATCGCTTCAAAAGGTAGACCAGTGGTAGAGGTTGTAACATCCACATAGTTTACAAAGAAAGCTGCTACCCCGTTTTGATCTAACCCTCTGAATGTGCCTGCTACTGAATGGTACACATAGGCCATTGTCCAGCTTTCCAGGTAGCAATAATAAGCTGCTACAGCAATATTGGTAAAAATTCCAAACACACCTATGTATTTCCAGAATTTACGTTTATCCATCGTATCCAAAATGAATGGCGTTGAATGATGGCCAAATTTACCCCCAAACCGTCCCATAGACCACTCAATCCATAATAGAGGAATACCCATTAACAGGAAACAGACCAGGTAGGGAATAATAAAGGCTCCCCCACCGTTTTGCACCGCTTGTACTGGAAAGCGAAGAAAATTACCAAGTCCCACTGCGTTTCCGGCCATTGCCAGAATCAACCCCACTCTGGAGCCCCAAGATTCAGTATTTGTAGAAGGAGATGTAGTAGTAGTGGTTGATGAACTCATGCAGATGTTGGTTTCCTTGTGTAAAGTTGAAATTTAGTTATCTTAGCCATAATTGCAAAATTTAATTCCCTATTTCTAGCGGACAAATCCACGGCCTTACTCAAATAGTTATATAAAGCTTACTAATCTTATCTTGCAAATTTTCTAGCTATCAGATAATTAACATCAAATTTGCATATAACCCAACTGGCCAAATTAAAACCGGTCAAGATTGAGCGTGCTGTTGTAGCTGGGCTGCTATTTTAGCTATACCTTCTGTGAAAGAATGAGCGGTATATTGAAGTTGATTTTGAGCCTTATTTATTAACAGTCCGGTTTTAAGTGGTCTTTTGGCCGGCTGGCTAAATGTATTGGAGTTTGCTTCTTTGATGAAGGAGGCATCCAGGTGAAAGTAATCAGCTGTTTGTAAAGCCATTTGATAAGGAGTTAGTAGCTCGGCTCCAGCAATATTGAAAATTCCTTCCGCTTCGTTTTGAATAATTAGATAGCAGCCCATTGCCAGGTCTTCGGCTAGTGTAGGCGTACGCCACTGGTCTGTTACCACTTGTATCATTTTTTTTTCTTCCAGGGATTTTTTCACCCAGAGAATAATATTACTCCGGCTCATATCCTGCACAACACCGTATACTAGTACTGTACGAATAATGGCCCACCGGATATTGCTTGTTTCCAACACTCGCTCTGCCGCCAGTTTACTTTGGCCGTAATAATTAATCGGATTTGCTACTGCCTCCTCTGTATATGGCCCATTTTCTCCATCAAATATAAAATCGGTAGAAAGATGTAAGAGAAAGCAGTCATGTTTTCTGCAGGCATTTGCCACAAATTCTACCGCTTTTACATTCAACTGCCAGCAAGCTTCTTTCTCCGCCTCGCACTGATCTACATTGGTCATGGCAGCTGTATGAATAATAAATGCTGGTTTTTCTCTGGCGATTAAACTTTCTATCTGTTCTTGGTCGGTAACATCTATTGATTGGTACGTATAAGCAGCTGACAGTTGTAGCCGGTTAGCACCTTTGGCAGTGGCAATTACCTGATAATTGATATTGTTTGCCAGTAGGGCAACCAGTTTCTGCCCAAGCAGGCCATTTGAACCTGTAATAATTATTTTTTTCATTCCTACACCTGACTTAACAGGATTATGGGGTTTATAGTGGAATACTAATGTGTTGATCGCCGCCCATCGAATAAAAAAGATTACTTACTAATCATTAGTTAATTTCCATGGGCTGTTACGTCAGGTTACGAATACTGATAGCCGTATTGTTTGGTGATTTTCTTCTTCCGCATTTTCTTCACACTTACCTTCATAGGAATATCTTTGCTCGGACGGTCGCGGCTATCTTTGGGTTGCTGGGCAATTTTGTCTATCACGTCCAAACCTTTAATAACAATACCATAAACGGTATAATTCTGGTCTAAATGTGGAATACCGCCGATTTTTTTGTATACTTCTTTATGGGCAGCAGGTACGGGCCGGCCTGTCCGGCGTTCTACAGCGGCAAAATCTTCTTCTTTAAACACTTTTCCCTGTGCCAGATAGAATTGAGAGGCACTAGATGCCTTCTGGGGATTATTATCTCTGGCTGCTGCAATAACTCCTTTTTTATGGAATAGTTTATCGTTGAACTCAGCAGGAATGGTATAGCCTAAGTCTCCCTCTCCGAGTGGATCGCCTGGTTTGGCTTTTTTTGAATCCGGATCTCCGCCTTGAATCATAAATCCATCAATAACCCGGTGAAATAGCGTACCATTGTAAAATCCTTCTTCTGCTAGTTTAAGAAAGTTAGCTTTGTGCTTGGGGGTTTCATCAAATAAGACTACTTGCATATCGCCAAACTGAGTAGAAATAGTAATTAAATGGTCTTTCTTCGACTTTTTCTGGGCAATACCTAAATGGGCAATAGCTAAAACAAGCGATAAAATAAAAAACTTCTTCATAAAGGATGAATGGCAATTTGTGGGACTAGCCTGCCATAATAGCTGAGCCGGACCCGGTATAGTTAACGTTGATTTTTTGAAGCTATGAGTATACACAGATTACCGAATAAAACCAAAACTTGCCTACTTACTTATGATCCGGCATGTAAGACTAATCTCAAAACTAGATGGCGGTTAAGTTATTATTTATTCTTTGCGAATATCTTTCAGGGTATTTCTGATTTCCTTTAGAATGGTATCGCCACCTGCACCTAAAACCTCTTCTGACAACCGCTGCCCCAGGGCTACTGCTTCTTCTGCCGGACTTTGTAAAGTCTTTTTCACCATCTGTTTTCCATCCAGGCTGATAATACCTCCAGTGATACTTACAATATCATTGTGCAAAGTCGCCAAGGCAAAAACTGGTATACTGCATCCTCCCTGTAATTTATTTAGGTACGCCCTTTCTGCCAGCAAGGGGTATTCTGTTTCTGAATGATTACAAAGTTTCCGGATAATACTTCTTTTCTCAGCATCCAACGTAACAGACGATTCTACAGCTACACTTCCCTGCCCTACTGCCGGTGTAAATTTATCTAGAGGTAACTGTGATACGATATGTTTGTCATAATCCATGCGGTGCACGCCGGCAAAGGCTAAAATAATGGCTTCGCACTGGCCATCTTCCAGCTTTTTCATACGGGTTTGTAAGTTACCCCGCATATCTACTGTTTTAATGTGGGGATAATAATACTTTAGCATAGCTACCCGCCGCGTAGATGAAGTACCTACCACCCAGGGATGCTGATCGTCGAGAGATAGAGTTTTATTGAAGCTAATGAGTACGTCATTGGTAACTTCCCGCTGGGTAAAGGCAATAATTTCCAGGTCTTCCGGTAGCTGCGATTGCATATCCTTAGCGCTGTGTACGGCAATATCTATGCTGCCATCTCGCAAACCATCTTCCAGCTCAGCTGTGAACACGCCTTTACTGCCTATTTTCGCCAGAGATTTATTGAGTATTTTATCGCCTTTGGTTTCTATGGTAACAATCTGTGGAAGCAGTCCTCCTTTGGTGAGAAGAGCAGCTATGTGATGTGCCTGCCACAAGGCCAGTGCACTGCCACGGGTGCCTATACGTATGGTTTGTGCATTCAAAATCTAAAATCAGTTGGTTTGTAGCTGCAAGTTAACCCAAAAACGCAAATAACGAATGATTAATGAGCAAGCATACGCACTAATCATTCGTTATTACTTATAAATAACTGCTCTACACTCCCACCTTGTCTTTGGATTTTACTTTGATGTTCTTTTCGATATACTGAATAATTTTTCCGGCAATATCTACCTGGGTGGCCGCTTCAATTCCCTGCAAGCCAGGAGATGAATTTACTTCCATCACCAGAGGACCCCGGCTGGATTGTAGCATATCTACGCCAGCAACCGCCAGACCCAGCGCATCGGCTGCGGCCAGAGCTGTTTCTTTTTCCTGTTTACTTAATTTAATCAATACACCACTGCCTCCGCGGTGGAGATTCGAGCGAAAATCATCGCCTTTGCCCTGACGTTTCATGGCTCCTACCACTTTTCCATCTACCACAAATGCCCGTATATCGGCACCAGCGGCTTCTTTAATAAATTCCTGGATCAGAATATCGGCCTTCAGTCCGTAAAAAGCTTCAATAATAGACTTAGCCGCTTTGCGTGATTCTGCCAGCATTACTCCAATGCCTTGTGTTCCTTCCAGCAGCTTAATCACTACCGGGGTGCCTCCTACCTGGCTAATTACCTGGTCTATATCTTTGGTATGGTTAGCAAAGGCTGTTTTAGGTAAGCCTACCCCTGCTTTCGACAAAATTTGCAAACTTCTTAGTTTATCCCTGGAACGGACAATAGCCAGAGATTTTACAGCACTAAATACCTGCATAATTTCAAACTGCCGCACAATGGCTGTACCATAGGCCGTTACCGAATTGCCAATACGGGGAATAATCGCATCTATTTTGGGTATAACTTTACCATTATAGTAAATAACGGGATTTCCTCTTTCAATGATTACATAGCATTTGAGATGGTCCAGTACGAGTACATCGTGACCTTTGAGCTTAGCTGCTTCGACTAGCCGTTTGGTAGAATACAAACTTGCATTCCTGGATAATATAGCGATACGCATTAGGATTGTCTAAATTTTTTGATTGTAGGACAGATTGTACAGAGATACGTCGACGATAAATCTGTTTTTTAATAATTTTCTTCCAAGCAATATGGGATATTTCATTTCTGTACGGTCAGATAAGGAGAACTCTGCTCTAATTACCCTCCCAAAAATTTTAACTTTAGTCTTTATTACGAATCTCTCTTCAATCTGGCCAAAAGAACTTTTAATCTTTTTTTCCTTAAAATTTCTGGTGATAAAAACCTTTTCCCCCAGCCCTTCCTGGTGAGAACCCAGGATATGAAAACTTATTTTTTTAAGCCCCTTTCTTTCAATAATTTTAATTTGTGAACAATGAATGGCCGAAGTGTAGGCTCCGGTATCAATTTTGGCTTCTATATTCTCCAGACCAAATCCGGGTAAATCAATCAGATCTCTTCGGCCGATCAGGCACTTTTGTGGCTTTTCTTTCATAAAAGCATCCAACGGTTGAATGGAAACGTGTTAGAATGTTTGAAGGTTAAATTAACGTACTATTTGCTAGTTAGTTTATGTATCAGGCCGACCGGATAATTCCAGAAATAGCTAGGGAAGTATCTAAGAACACTATTTTCGCACTGGCATTTCTTTCCAGATGAAAACAGGCATCATTTAGTTGTTTATATAATCCTTCCGCCTTGTCAGGAGTCACCACTTTAGAAAATCCCTCAATAAATGCTCGTTCTTCTCCTTCCAGCCTGGTTAGTTGTATGTCTTTATAAGGCCATACCAGGGTTTCACGAACCATTTCCATTCCATACATCATCAGACTTTTCTGACCTTCTTTACTCATTTTAGCAAATTTTTCCATCCAGTCAACTATTCCAGTAACATTACCCCGGAAACATAGGCGCATCCACTCACGGAACAACTCATGGTTATCGTTAGCTGTTTCTTTGAGTAGCCTCAAGGCTTCATACAAGTTACCATCACTTAAATAAGCTATCTGCCCAGCCCTTTTTGGCTCTACTCCATAACTGCCTACAAGTAATCTCTCAATTTCCTGCCCGCTGAAAGACCGTATTCTAATAAGCTGCGTACGGGAGATAATGGTGGTAAGTAACTTCTCTATACTCTGGCTAACCAGCAAAAATATTGTTTTGGGTGGTGGCTCCTCTAAAATTTTAAGCAAGGCATTAGCAGAAGTATTGTTTAAAAGTTCTGGTAGCCAAAGAATCAGCACCTTGTATTGAGCTTCGTACGATTTTAAGCTAAGTTTCTGAATAATTGACCGGCTTTCTTCTGCAGAAATATTGGGTTGTTTATTTTCAGTGCCGATATAGCTGCACCAATCCGTCAGGCTAGCGTATACATTTTCTTTCAGATAGGTACGCCATTCAGGTAGAAAATTTTCACTTAACGGATCTTTAGAAACCTTTTTAGTTGTAGCCACTGGAAATACAAAGTGCAGATCCGGGTGAATTAGTTTATTAATTTTGCTGCAGGAGGCACACTGCCCACATGAATCCTGACTTTGTCGATTCTCACAGTTGATATAGGTGGCATACGCCAGTGCCATAGCCAGGTTAGCACTGCCTTCATTACCAAAAAACAGCTGGGCATGAGCTATCTGACCTTTTTGCACAGCGGCAAGGAGGGTTTGTTTGGTATCTTCTAAGCCAGGAATTTCTCTGAAAAACATGGGAGTTACGAGTAATGAGTAATAAATATTGAGTAAGACGGATATTTTTGGTACTCATTCGTTAGTAGTTTACTACTCATTATTTAAAGCCAATTCGTTTATTTGAGCGGTGTGTAAGCTGAAAAAGATGTTCTAAGATTTTTTTATCTGCTGCCTCAAAGGTTTTGCCTCTGCGCTGCAAGGCTTTATCTGCTACATCCAAGGCTTTTTCCAGTTGATATACTTCTAAGCCCTTGGCTCCGCCCCAGGAAAAGGAAGGCACAAACTTAGGTGGAAAGTCGCCCCCGAATATATTAGCACTCACACCCACAACCGAACCTGTATTGAACATAGTATTAATCCCTGCTTTAGAATGATCGCCCATCATCAGGCCGCAAAATTGTAACCCGGTGTCTACAAGCTTATTCTCGGAATAGCTCCATATTTTAATAGATCCATAATCATTTTTCATGTTGGAAGTATTCGTATCAGCGCCAATATTACACCACTCGCCTATTACTGAGTTTCCCAAATACCCCTCGTGTGCCTTATTACTATACCCCATAAAAACACTATTGGTAATCTCACCGCCTACTTTACAATAGGGGCCTATGGTATTGTCGCCACGCATTTTACTACCCATATGCAGAATAGAGCCTTCACAAATGGCAAAAGCCCCTCTCACCAGACTCCCTTCCTGAACTTCTGCATTTTTGCCTATATAAATGGGACCGGCATTGGCATTAAGTACAGCAGAAATAATAACCGCCCCTTCTTCTACAAACACTTCTTTCGGGTTGTAGACACTGGTATGTTTATCTGTTATGGGCACTGATTCCCGGCCTTTGGTCAGCCAATGAAAGTCGTATCTGATTTGGGCACCATTTTGAATAAATAAATCATAAACTTGGCGGATAATCGTAAGGGGTTCTGTATATTCTTTTGCCTTGGCTTGGCTAATGGCAGCCATTAATTTTTCCGTGTCTTCGAAGTAATCATCGGTTTTAAAGGCAATACAAGTGTCGCCCTGAACAAGTTTTTCGCCTGCATTTAATTTATCCAGGATTTTGATAAGAGATTCTACCGGACATACAGCTCCGTTTATATACAGGTTTCTATCCGACCGGACACCGGGAAATTTTTCTTGTAAATAGGCTTCTGTTATGTAGGACGGGATGGCATTCAGCACATGCTGCCACTTTTGAAAAATAGTAGCTATACCACATCTCAGTTCTGCTATTGGCCTGGTAAGGGTAAATGGCATTAATGACATCCGTAATGTAGGATCATCAAATAATAGGTAGTTCATAGAATGATAGGCTAACTGGTGGCTAGTACGTACGGATAGCAAAAGTAGGTAGAAAAGATCAAATTTATTTGCACAAAGCCACCCACATTGTTTAACTGTCCACTGTCCTATTGGGGAGTCGTTCAGGCATGTAGTATATTGTAGTTGATTTACTTTTGACACATACACTAGAATATATATCCATGTATTTACTGAAAATAAGTACATAAGCATGTTTTTTCAGAAAACCATATTAACTAAATACAAATATTTACTGCCAAAGGGAATTATATGGCTACCTAAGTCGTTCTATATAAGAGTCCAGTTAAAAAATCCTTTTTCCAAACCTAAACCCTACGTTATGCTAAAGAAAAGCAGAGTTTTAATGATGGCTTTTTTGTTCTTTTCTTTCCTATTTACCTCTCCTGTGTTTGCAAATGATGGCAACAAGGATAACTCTCTTACAGAAAAAAAGGAGTCTGCCTCTAAGCAGGTACTGTTCGAGAATCATATCACAGACGTATATCAATCAATTGTTTTTGGTGAATCACGCCCGGATTACGAATTATTCCGGAAAGCGTATGTGGGTTTTCTGAACCTGAAAGCTGCCAACAAACTGTCTGACAAGAACATTTTAACTATTATTGACTTTCGCCTTTCTTCCACGAAAGAACGGTTCTGGAGTATTGACCTGGCTGAAAAAAAAGTATTGTTTCATTCTTTAGTTGCCCATGGCCGTAGATCCGGTGAAGAGTTTGCTAAAAAATTCTCTAATACTCTAGAGTCGCATATGAGCAGCTTTGGTTTTTATGTTACCGGCAGCACCTATACAGGCAAGCATGGATTGTCATTGTACCTGGATGGGATGGATGCCGGATATAATTCCAATGCCCGTACCCGTGCTATCGTTATGCATAGTGCTGATTATGTAAATAAAGAATTTATAAATCAGTTTGGACGCCTAGGAAGAAGTTTGGGATGTCCAGCTATTCCGGCAGAGAATCATGAGGAGGTAATTAACACGTTGATGGATAAGACATGTTTATTCATTTATTATCCCAATACAGCTTATGAGAAGAAGGCTAAATTATTATCTAATACAGCTGCGTTAAATTACTTCTTTGCCAACCAATTAGCAGGAAATGCATTAAGTACTTTATAACTATACTATCTTTTGTGTGGATTATGGCCCGGTTTTTAAACAAACCGGGCTTTTCTTTTGTATATAGAGTAAATTTTGGTAATTTATCAATAATTAATAGTATATTTCTTAAACTATATAGCCTATTAAGTGGAATTCACACTGGAAGTATAGTAAAGCATTACTGAAGTTTTCTTCAACTTAAGCTCCCAAACGTATGGCAAATCAAAAAATGATAGCAGGGTTACTCACCAAACTTGCGGCAGAAAATAGCCAGATATCCTGGAGAACAAAGTGTTGCTTTACCGACGGCGAAGGTAGATCTTTTCATGAAATACGTTTGACCTGGATGAAGGAGAAAAAAGAGAAAGTAATTACTTACCAGATGGAGACTGGCCAGATTTTAACCTATGGCTGCAAAGGCCTGGATTTGAAAGATTGCGATACTATTGTAGATGTGTTGCTAGATATCATCAACGAGCAAAAACAAGTAGCTTACCATCACGAGTAAGACTCTGAAGATTTAGTTACTATCCTCCTCTCTTACCAATATTGTAAAATAATTTATAGAACATACGCCTAGCTTATACCTATACATTGAATTTGTATAGGACGAAAGATCCTTGGCAGAAGCTAAATTAGGTAAGAATAATTAGGCACTCGTCCATACTTGAATTTTAAAACGTGTGGAATTAGTATACGTATTTTTACCTCGCCATCCAGTGTTTAAACTCAGCAGCTCTACGGCGGCTAACAGTTACCTCTTCGTTATGCTCTGGCTGTATATGCAGCAACAACCTGCCCGAGCTTTCATTGTCTACCTTGCGGATAGCTCCTTTCTGGACGATACACTGGCGGCTGACCCGGAAAAAATCTTGCGAGGGCAATTGCTCGGTGAGTTGTTCTAAGGTACCATCCACCGTATATGACTGGCCACTAAGCGTTCGGACAATACTTACTTCATTAGCTAAAAAAATGTAGGCAATTTGTTCCATAGCTACCGGGACCAAGCCCTTTCCTTGATGGACTAGCAAGGTCCGCTTCTTAGGCTCTTCTGCCGACTTAGTCACTAAGGGTTGCTGCGCCTGTTCTTGTAAATACATTAATTTCCGGTGCAAAGCCTCCATAGTTTGGTTGTGGTACTTCACCATCCACATCCCAGTATAGAGTAAATGAATAATAGTTACATACAACAAACTGGTTGGTATATCAGCTGAAAACACACTATTGATATTGAAAACCTCTGCCCGGTTTACCAAAAACTCGTTGTACAGAAAACTAATGAGCAGCATAAAAAGGAAGGTACTTCCATAAGCTACCATTGCCTGAATAAAGAAACGCTGGAAAGTATGCCTTACCCATGAATATTTACGGTCTAACTTCAGCACAATCATCCGGTTCATCTGCCAGATACTAGCCGTAACAATTACTGCATACAATATATCCAGGTAATACTGTGGATCTCTCCAAAGCTGATAGATGGGAACTGGTTCGCCAATATGCCGCAGCAGGAATCCCCAAAGGGGTATCACTATAATTTGTAACCATTTATCTGCGTAGCTCGCAGATTGAATGGGACCTGTTGCTGGGTCTGCTACTAAGTTATTTTGTAAGATGCTATTCATCCTTCCATCCAGTGTTTAAACTCAGGAGCCCTGCGGCGGCTAACAGTTACCTCTTCATTATGTTCTGGCTCTATATGCAGCAGCAACCTGCCCGAGCTTTCATTGTCTACCTTGCGGATGGCCCCTTTCTGGACGATACACTGGCGGCTGACCCGGAAAAAATCTTGCGAGGGCAATTGCTCGGTGAGTTGTTCCAAGGTACCATCCACCGTATACGACTGGCCACTAAGCGTTCGGACGATACTTACTTCATTGGTTAAGAAAATGTAGGCAATTTGTTCCATAGCCACCGGGACCAAGCCTTTTCCTTGATGGACTAGCAAAGTCCGCTTCTTAGGCTCTTCCACAGGATATATTTCTTTCAGAAAGGCTATTGGTTTTTCTAAGGCCCTTATTTCTTCTTCTATAGATACCAAACATTGCCGGTGATAATAGATCATCCACATACCGGTGTATAGCAAATGAATTATGGTAACAAACAACAAGCTAAGAGCTATTTCTGTCAGCAACAGGTAGCTAACATTTAGTGGCTGAGGATCTAAGAGAACAACCGTATAATAAACACCCGAAAATGAGGCTATTAGCAATATAGTTATTCCATAACCTAAAGCCCCTTGTATATAAACTCTTTTGCGTGGTTCCGACGCCCAGGAATACCTTCTATCTATCCATCTAATGAGGTAAACATGTATTTGCCAAAGTGCAAAAGAGGCGAGCATGATATAGAGGATGTCTATATAATATTGCGGGCTACGCAACAGGTCAATTACCTGAGCAGTTTCAGCCGTGTGCCGGAAAAAAATTGACCACAAAGGTATACACAGTATTTTTAACCATCGGTCTGCATAAGTAACAGATGGCAGGACGTTGGTCGTCATAATAGGCGTAAAATTAACTTCCACTGGCAAAAATTATCATTCCGGTCACCCCAAATTTTCAGCCGCTCAGCTCTCCTATCTAGCTGTATGGCTTTTTCGCCAACTTTTGCCTTTTGGAATGCTATAATATTGCAGAAAAAAAACAACAATGCAACAGCTACTAACAAAAGGAAAATACCTGGTTACGGTATACTTCCTGAGCTTTCTGGCTCACAATTTACAAGCCCAGGAGTACCGGCAAAGCCGCCTGATTTATTCAGCCAAACTTACTTTTCAGGCATACGGTTTACCCTTCAAAAATGTAAGTCAAAGTTTCCGGAATGTAGGTGGGGCCATTGGTATAGACTATGTATACAATCGTTCTCAGACCTTGTATCAGAGTTTTACGGTAGGCTTTCAAAGCCACACAGAACATGAAAGACTACTGTATGTAAACACTCAATTTGCCTACCGCCCCTTACTATTCAACCGGATAGAACCTGGTTTTGCGTTGGGAGTTGGCCGGGCAGTAGCTATGTCTAATCCAAAAAACCCCTATTATGAGTTGGAAAACAGCTCGTGGAAAAAAAGTACGCAACAAACGCAGGGTCACTGGCAGGTTCCACTCTCGCTGAGTATGGGTTACCGGACCAAACTAGCCAATGGAACTACACTTACACCCTACATAGGCTACGAGGCTACGCCCATTATTCGCTACAACAATGCTTTTTCCATTCTTCCGTATTCTTTACTTTCTATTGGCACCCGTGTCAAGTTTGATAACCCTATAAAAGAGAAATAAAATGAAAACAGTAAATATTGTATTCCTACTAGCAGGCTGGCTTTTCTTGGTTGGCTGCAAAAAAGAAGCATTTGAAGGTATGGTGCTTCCTCCACCATCCCCACAACCTTTCAATCAAAACCACTCCAAAGCCAAAGATCTGCAAGCTATATTGGATGAATTTACAGCCAAAGGATTACCAGGTGCTGTGGTGGCTATTAAAGACAAAGACGGTGTATGGGAAGGAACCAGTGGGTTAGCAAAAATAGAAACCGGCACCAAACTTACACCAGGGTTTGTACATGCCGGAGGCAGTATCACTAAGATATATGCAGCTGCGGCAATTATGAAGCTTCAGGAATTGAACAAATTGCAACTAGACAAATCCATCACCCATTATCTGCCGGCCAATGTGGCTAGCAGAATTACAAGTGCAGATAGTATTACTGTCCGTATGCTGTTGAATCACACCTCAGGCATCAGAGATTACATAGATAACACTACCTTCCGTATGCATTGGTTCAATAACTTATCTCAAAGGTGGACAGCTGAAGAAGCTCTCTCCTATGCCTATGGCCAACCTTTACTATTCCGGCCTGGCTCCAGTTTTTCCTATTCCAACAACAATTATATGTTACTTTCCCTTATCATTACCCAAGTAACCGGGCAGGAAGAAGCTGCCTGGATGAAAGACCATATTTTCGATCCTTTCCAATTGTCGAGAACCTATTATAAAATTCAACCTAGCTATTTGGAAGGGCTTTCGATGCCTAATTATTACCTGGACCGCTATGGAGACGGCAGACTGCAAAATGTTACGCTTCCTACCAAAGTAGAAATTTATAGTGAACTCGGCGATGGAGGTTTGGTAGCTACAGCTATAGATTTTGTCAATTTTATGGATGCTTTGGTAAACGGACAACTTATCTCTACGGCTTCTTACAACGAAATGAAGAAAGCTTATTTTAATGATTATGGGCTTGGTATAGATATTTACAAATTCCTGGACAAACCGCAGTATGGGCACTCGGGAGCAGTGTTTGGCGGTGCTTCTTTACTCTTATATTTTGAAGAACAAGAAACGGTGGTCTTTATAGCCAGCAATACGGATGGAGCCTTAGTTGGAGGTAAAACCTTGATGCTTTATCATGAGATGAAAAACAAAATAAGCGAGTACATAGCCTCTCAGACTAAACCAAAATAACCTTATCTTATCCAAAATTTTTAAACCTCAAAACCACAAGTCATTGGTTCTCAGATTTCCATAGCATTACACAAAAGTATTTGTATAATTCATACAACATTTATTGTTTATTGTCCGTATAGCATACTATAGTAAACTAAAAATTATCAGCTATGAAAATAAAAGTGAATGAAGGAATGGAAAAACCTTTCCTGGAAAATGGCAGACATTTAGTAGAGATAACTCATATAGAAGAAGGAACTAGTGAACACAAAGGCGTACCGTTTTTTGCTTGCCGCTTTGAAAATGAGCAGGGTTTTGTAATTCAACGGTTCTATAATTCTAAAGCTGGCATGCCAATTATTGCCAGCCTGTTTGAAGCGGTAAATATGCCTCTGGAAGAAGGTGCTACTGCAAATACAGACAAATTAGTAGGCAAGAAATTATTTATTACGGTAGAAGAAAGAACCTATGAAATTCCTGAATCCGATAATGAGCGGACATTAAAACAAGCTACTGGTTTTCAAACAGCCGAACAATACGCAGCTAAATAAGAGCTACTACCTATAGTATATTCATTTAACTTCGCCTGCCTCCATTTGAGGCAGGCTTTTTATTTCCATACCTATTTACTGGTTTACTGGCTAGATGCAAATTCAGTTTTCTAATGTAGCTCATCTGATAAATAGTTACCTTTCTTAGCAGCTTATTTCCAGCATTTCTTTCTAAAATAAATGGTTAAATTTGGAAATAAACCGTTTAACCCGAAGCTTATTTATGAGAATCCTGTGGATACTGATACTCTTACCTGCCATCTTCTGGCCTGCTGTACACGTACAAGCACAACAAACAGCTTCTAAGCAAATGAATAATTCCATTACCTTAGTCATACATGGCGGGGCAGGTACCATTACCCGGAAAAACATGACCCCTGAAAAAGAAAAAGCCTATACCCAAAAATTAAATGAGGCCTTACAGACCGGCTATGCAGTACTAAAGAAAGGAGGAACCAGCTTGGATGCCGTGGAAGCAGCTATCCGCATAATGGAAGACTCTCCTCTGTTTAATGCTGGCAAAGGAGCTGTATTTACCAATGCAGGCAAAAATGAATTGGACGCTTCTATAATGGAAGGTAAAACCTTAAAAGCTGGCTCTATTGCTGGAGTTACCACCATTAAAAACCCCATTACCGTAGCCAGAATGGTGATGGAAAAATCGGAACATGTGATGATGATTGGTGCTGGAGCTGAACAGTTTGCAAAAGAAAAAGGCGCGGAAATTGTAGATCCTTCCTACTTCCATACAGAAATGCGTTACCAGCAATTACAGAAAATTAAGGAAGAAGAAAAAACACAGCTAGACCATTCAGAAGATAAAGGCAGCCTGGAAGAAGAGCAACAGATGTTCGAAGGTAAGAAATTTGGAACCGTAGGTGCAGTTGCCTTGGATCAATATGGGAATCTGGCTGCTGCTACATCTACCGGTGGCATGACCAATAAGCGGTATGGACGCGTAGGCGATGCACCCATAATTGGGGCCGGCACCTATGCTAATAATCAAACATGCGCTGTTTCGGCTACTGGGCACGGCGAATACTTTATACGAGCTGTAGTTGCGTACGATATATCTGCCTTAATGCAGTATAAAGGTATGAGTGTAAAACAAGCAGCGGATGAGGTAGTTATGAAAAAACTGGTAAAAATGGAAGGAGAAGGAGGCGTAATAGCCCTGGATACTAAAGGAAATTTTGCTATGCCCTTTAACTCTGAGGGCATGTACAGAGGCTACATCAGAGCAGATGGAAAGTCAGAAGTATTAATTTATAAATAATCCATGTTGAAAAGAAGCAAAGTATTGTGCAGTATATAGTGTCTTAATCCGGTGAATGCCGGATTTTGCATTTTATATCAATCAAGTAAGTAAGCTTACTACCGCTAACAACAACTTATAATAACGAACAGATATTTCTGCATTATTCTCATAAAATAGGCATGCAAAAATGCTTACTATTGCCTTTTCTATATATTTGTTTTATTGCTCCTTTTCTCTGCTAAAACCTGTCAGGAATGATACAACGTTACTTCGAATTTGAAAAAAACCGCACCAACCTTCGTACAGAAATTATTGCCGGTGTTTCTTCCTTTCTGGCTACTATGTACATTATTGTAGTGAATCCGGCTATTTTAAGCCAGGCAGGTATGCCTTTTAGCGGAGTTTTAACAGCTACAGTTCTGGTTTCTTTTTTCAGCAGTTTGATGATGGGTATCTATGCTAAAAATCCAATAGTAGTAGCACCAGGAATGGGCCTTAATGCTTTTTTTACTTATACGGCTGTTATCGGGATGGGGATTAGCTGGCAAATTGCCTTGGGAGCTGTATTTTGGGCAGGTATAATTTTTATTCTGTTGTCTATATTCAATATCCGCACCTATATTGTGCAAGCTATTCCTAAACAACTCCGGTATGCTATCTCTGCCGGCATCGGTTTGTTTATTACTTTAATCGGGTTCATCAATGCAAAATTTATTGCAGCCAATCCAGGTACAGTAATCGGAATTGCTCCTATGAATCTAACCACTGCTATTTTTGTAGCTGGTTTACTCATCACAGCTATTCTGGTTATCAAAAATATTAGAGGAGCTGTCATTATAGGTATTATTTTAACCACTATACTAGCCATTCCCATAGGGCGTTGGTGGGGCAGTACATCTGGTAGTGAACTTCTGGTGAACTGGCAGGGTATTGCAGCAAGCCCAGATTTTAGTCTGATCTTTCAATTAGATATGGCTGGTTCCTTACAATTTGCCGTTTGGCCAGTTATTTTTGCTTTTGTGTTCACCGATATGTTCGACAGTCTTTCCACATTTGTGGGAGTAGCCGAAGCAGCCCAGTTATACGACGACAAAGGCGAACCACGCCACATCAAACAATCTTTAACCACCGATGCTTTTTCTACTACAATTTCCGGATTGCTAGGCTCAAGTCCCGGTACAGCGTATATTGAATCGGCCGTAGGAATTGAACAAGGAGGCCGGACAGGGTTAACGGCGATTGTAGCTGGTTTGCTGTTTCTGCCCTTTATGTTTTTATCTCCTTTACTATCAGTTATCCCAGCTATTGCTACAGCCCCTGCGCTGATTCTAGTAGGTGTATTTATGATGAAACCCATTGTAAAAATCAACTGGACGCAACTGGACGATGCCATTCCCGCTTTCCTGGGCTTAGTATTAATCCCCTTTTCCTATTCTATTACGCAAGGCATTATCTGGGGCTTTCTCAGCTGGACCGTCATTAAATTAGTGATTGGCAAGCGAGAAGAGGTTTCCCTCACGTTACTCATCATAGATGCTTTTGCCTTGGTTTCTTTATTTCTGGCAGATTAAAAACAAACCTATTCCGCAGCTGATTTAGTAAAGCTTTTGGCTAGTATTTTCTTACTTTTGCTGAAAAATTTATAGTATCACTTGCATTATGCATTTCTATGAAAATTATCTCCTATAATGTAAATGGCATCCGGGCTGTACTAAAAAATGGATTTGCTGACTGGGTAAAGGCTACTGACGCTGATGTGTTGTGCCTGCAGGAAGTAAAAGCCAGCGAAGACCAGATTGAACGCCGTGTTTTTGAGGATATGGGTTATTATATTCATTGGTTACCTGCTCATAAAAAAGGCTATAGTGGTGTGGCTATTTTTTCTAAACAAAAACCTTTGCATGTAGAATATGGCTGTGGCATGGATTTGTATGATTGTGAAGGCAGAACAATCCGGGCAGATTTTGCAGATCTCTCAGTGATGAGTGTATATATTCCCTCTGGTTCCAGTGGCGAAGACCGGCAAGCGTTTAAAATAAAGTACATAGACGACTTTTATCATTATATACAGGATGTAAGGCGGCAGCAGCCCAATCTACTCATCAGCGGCGACTATAATATCTGCCATAAACCGATTGATATTCATAACCCTGTTTCGAATAAAAATAGCTCGGGATTCTTGCTAGAAGAACGCGAGTGGATGACAAAGTTTATAGACTCGGGGTTGATAGATACGTTCAGGCATTTTAACCCAGAACCTCACAATTATACCTGGTGGAGTTATAGGGCAGGTGCCAGAGGTAAAAACTTAGGTTGGCGTATCGATTATCACATGGCTACGGCTCCTCTGGCCGCCAGATTAAAAAGCACATCAATTCTGTGTGATATTACTTATTCGGATCACTGCCCTATTTTGCTGGAGGTAGAATAATTCTATTTCTCAACCAATAAACCTTAAAGCTACCTATAGAAGTAGCTTTGGGGTTTAGAAATCGTTATATCTATTTAAAGCTTAGCAAGCTATCTGATTATTTGTACTAATTTTATCCCCCGGACTAAGGGAAATTTGGAGAGCTATAATTTTTCTAAAACATTCATTGTTCACTTTTGCTATCCGATTAATTACTTGGGTAACCTGATTGCCAAATACTTGAAGCTGTTCATAATCAAAGGTAACAGATGAAACTACGGCCACTGGTTCAGTCAGAATATATGCCCGGAAAGTCTGGTTCTCTCCAGCCAGATCAATCGGTATAGAAAGATTTATTGATTCTGCCTCCCGCAGGTACTTCTCAAATAGCATGCGTAACGAACTAATTTCACCAATCAGGTTCCGTTGCTCGTCTTCTGTCCAGCGGGGCTTAGTCATAAGTTGATATTGCACAACTTGCATGCGGTGAAGCAGATCGGTAAATTTTTTCTGCTCCGCTTGTAAGGAAAAGTAATCTGTAAAAGATGCGGCATATTGTATGGCTGTGGTGTTCTCTTTTGCCATAGCCAGGCGGTAATAATAGCTAAACACTTGTTTATCCTGACTGCAAAGCCATTTTTGCTGTTCGGCAATTTCTGTGTCCAGCATAGTACATAGCTGCCCTGCCTCTTTACGTCTGTATTTGATTGTATCAAATTCAAAAAACTTGGCATCTACCTGGCCGGAGATTATTTGCCGCAGTGTTTGCTGATCATGCGTATTGGCATGTAATTGTTCAATTTTCTGCACTATGGCATCAGCAAACAAATCATCTTCTTTAGTAAAGGACACTTGACTACCAGATAATCCAGCTATAGTTTGAGGTACATCAAAATATTCTATCGTGCGGCCATCGTAATAGCCATTATAGCGGCTATCCAATTTGCCAGCTTCTATCTCCAGATTAATCTGCTGCTGAACAATTTCCGCATTTTGTAGCTGGAGATCTTTGGTATCTGGCAGCAATAACTGATAGAGATGCATGGTCATTGCCTCCTGTACCTGTACAGGATTTTCAAATAGCTTCCAGGGAGAACCTGCATGGATTACCACGGCTGCCGGATGCTTTAGAATATTTGATTCCCGTTCTTCCATGCTTGGATGCGAAGCCCACTGATCTTTGATACGAAGCCTACTTTTACTAGCATTATTGGGCAAATCTGTATCTTCAATTACAGGCAAATGTCCGGACTTTAATAACTTATGCGTCCGGCACAGATGAGTGATAGCCTCCTGATGATTTAGGTAAATATTGCTGGAATATCTGCCCTTTTCTGCGTGTATCTGTAAATCGTTCATGCAATTATCATAGGCTACGGCACTCAGTTCAATCCGGCGGAGGGCATGTTTCATAGGTATACTTCCGGCTACACTTACTGCCACCAGGTCGGCATGGTACTCCATCGCTCTGGATAAACTCATGTAAAACAGGTTAATTAGATTATAGGCTTTGCCTAGAATATATCGTACTACCCAAATCATTTTGAAGGTAACAATAGCAAAAAAACCAAATATGCCGCCGATATTCGCCCATTTTTCCAGGGTATGGTCCCAACTATCGTATTCACATACTAGGTTATAAAGCATATGATTTACGGTATATATATAACTTCCCAGCTTCATACTTTTCTGTGAGAAGTGCCCAAATTCATGGGCAATCACTGCTTTAAATTCACTCATATTTATAGAGTTAACTAAGCCAAGGCCAATTTCAAGGTTTTTAGGAACAGGCACAAACAAGCTCAGAAAGCTGGAGTTATAGAACACACAGGCATTTACCTCCGGACTAATAAATATTTTCTTGGGAAAAGGAGTACCAGTTTCAGCAGCCAACTTCCGGATAAAAGCAAATAGTTGCGGATGATCTTTCTCAAAAATTTGTATCCGTTGCGGATTCTCATTTTTGCGGGTTTTAAAAATAAATTTCACCATAAACCAGGCAAACATCACTGCCAGCCCTATCATACCGGCACCCGCAGCCAGGGTAATAAAACTAAATTTTGTGGTGATCATGTAAAAAGCTGCCCGTATGCTATAATATAACATACCGCCAGCTATGGCTAATAAAGCCAGATAGATCAGCATAAACAGAACTACAGAAAAAAACACTTTCGTCACCTGTGTGATATATTCTTTGCCTGGCGCTGTAATAGACTTATCTATATTTTGCGGACTTTGTGGGTAAATGTCTACTGAATTCATGCATTAATAAAACGTGTTGTTTGTTGCGATTAAACAGGCCTTAATGGATTATCTACAGGTTTTACTTTCTGGTTGATAAGTAGCAGGTTTTTCTGTAAATAGTAAAATGCAGGTATAAAACAATGAGTAAGGTTATAGAAAAGAATGATTCGCGTGTGGAAAGTGCCGCAAAGAAAATGCTAAGCATGGCTTACACCAAGCTGAATATCTTAAAGCTAGAGAGATCTCTAATTTTCTAATGCAGTTGTAGACCGTTTGTAGCAGACCAAGGAACAATTTAGTTCAAAGGATTAAAATTCTTCAGAAAGTGTATTCCTTGGTCTGCACACTACCCATACGTGTACCCGGATAACAGAATTAAATTGCTATAGGTCCTCTCCACCTTTTTCAGTCACCTGTATTTCTCCGGTTCCGCTGAGGGAATGATACTCACCATTATACATCGCATCGGCACTAACAGGACCCATTTTGAAAGTTCCTTTTGAGACAGCCCTAACTACATAATAAAATGTTTGTGTCTGGGCAGTAGCCGTAGTAAAAAAGTTAATGCGGTCATCCCGTACGTCGAAGTGGTCGGCAGTGGCGGCATTGCTAGCCCATGTCATTTCAGGTAAGTCGGCGATGCGCGGATTTTCAATTTCAAAGCCAGCAGGCAACATGTCAGTAATTACCACATTTTGCACAGACGACCCATCGGTAGAAGATAAGGTAATCTTCACTACCACTAAATCATTTTGCTTAAAAGAAGTGCCAGAGATAGGTTTACCAAAGCGGTCATAGAAGGTTTTCCGCACTTGCAAATAACTATCTTCTTCAGCGACCTGGCCTGTTTCGCTTAAGCCCTCAGCTTGCCAGAAATAGTATAAAGAACCACTGCCACTTGGTTGAATAGTAATGTTTTTATTTGCCAGATTTTTAGTCAGTATCACATCTTCTCCATTGAATGAGGCAAGGGTTGTGTTGCCTTGTTTAAGTTCCGCTTTTATCTCTGTTTCATTATTCTTTTTAGCCAGTTTGCCTAAAGCCAATAAACTAAAAGCTCTTTCCTGAGTATTTAGGTATTTTTGTGCTTTCATCTGCTCTGAGAGGTGTTTAGCCATCATGGGAATCTGAGCATTTTTTGGGTCGGTTTCTAGTAGTACATTTAAGGCAATAGCTTCATCGCGTATATAGGAATAAAAACTACCACCAAATGCATTTACGGAACGTTCGCCAGTAAAACTTGTTGGCAGCAGCGCCTTATACCCTGCATTGTCGCCCAGTAATAAGTAAGTGCTTGCCAGCAGGTATTTAGAGTCAAGCGCCAGTACATCTTTGTTAGACTTGTAGTAGTTCATGCTGGCAATGTCTCCTTCGCCTGCCAAAGCCAATACATATAAGGTATAAGCTACTTCTTTGGGTGCAATTTTCTTAGAAAGGCGGGTACCTTGTTCATTATAATAGAAGTATTCCTCCAGTTTTTTCAGCTTTACTTGTTGTTGCAGATACGACATCATCCGGTCCAGGACTACCTCACTCACCTGAAAACCAGCCTTTTTAGCTTCCAGCAGGAAATGCCCGGCATAGGTAGTTCCCCACCAGCTTTCATAGCCCCCTTCTGGCCAGTAGCTAAGCGCTCCATTATACATTTGCATAGATTGCAAGCGGCTAATGGCTGCTTGCACATTTTCGTGAGCAATGCTACGGGTATTTTTACTTGTAAAGGCTGCCGCTGCCCGGCTCTTAGAAAGAGCCGAACTGAGATCGGCTGCATATAGCTGCGGAAAAGCTCCAGAAGTGGTCTGTTCTACACAGCCATACGGATAAACCAGTAAGTATTCTAGATGTTCCGTAAATTGAGCCAAAGGAGACTTGCTCACCACCAGCTTGGCCTGGGTAGTTGCCGGTATAAAATCAGCAGCTATTTTTACGTTGGCAGTCGTGCCAGCAGCTGCCACTCCTGAACCACTGGTTTTCAACAACGACGTAATTGGCCGGATGGTGATATCAGTGTTATCTGTATACGTTTTGTTGAACGCCTGTACTTCTACTACCACTTCTCCATTGCCAATTGCCGGAGCTGCATTTACTGCAAATTGCACCTGCGATTCACTATTAGCTGGTAATTCTACGGTTTGCTCATCAGCTTCTTCTATTGCCAGCCCGCCTTTCACTTGTAGTTTAATGGTTGCATTCGTGGCAGCAGTAGTCGTGTTGGTCAGGGTTACCGGTACGAGTAATTTATCCCCAGGACTTAGGAAGCGCGGCATGGAAGTGCTGATTACAACTGGATCGGCAACTTTTATATTTTTGCTGGCTGCACCAAAGGCATTGTCTTTATACGCTACAGCCATGATGCGCAGGTCGCCGGAGAACTGCGGGATATCTACCGTGTATTGCGCCTCCCCGTTGCCATTGGTGGTTAAGGTGCCACTCCAGAAAGCTACCAGTTTTACCCGTTTATTTGTCAGCGGATTTACTCTTCTGGAAAGGTCGTAGCCATCGCCACCTACACTGCTTTTGCTGCTGAGTTCAGGAAACAACCGCGGATACAGATCATACGATTTCACTTCCAAGGCTCGTTTCTGGAAGAAATACTCATACGGATTGGGAGAAGTATAATTTTTCAGTTGCAGAATACCTTCGTCTACTACTGCTAGTGTCACTTCTGTATTAGGTTTTGTTTTAACCGTAATAGTCTGCTTGGTTTTGGAACCTGACTGGGCGGCTGCTACAAGTTCTACCGGAAGTTTTTTATCTGGCGCTTCTACGGATACAGGTACAAATCCGTGTGCTACTGTCAGCGGAATAGCTCCATCGTCTACTGGTTTAATGAGTGTAGCCGTTACATATACATTGGGCAGATACTCTTCTTTGATAGGAATAGTGATGGAGGCCGATTTTTTATCCGTGTTTACATACACATATTCAAATACTTTATTCCGCTCTATCGAGACCAAGATTTTTCCCGCAAAAGGCGTTTTCATGAGTATTTGAGCTTTGTCGCCTACCTGATACGTTGGTTTGTCCAGTTCCATTGTAATCTGGCCTTCTTTGTCAACCTCGAAGGAAGAGTTCTCTGTATATCCATACCCATAGGCATAGAAACCAATGCTGACATAAGCACTTGAGCCTGGTTTCATTATCCGTACTTCATACTCTCCAGATTGGCGGGGCACAAAGGTGTAGACCGTATTGGTACCACTCACTGTAATGGTTTTGTCTTCTAAAAATTGCTCTTTCTTCTGAGATACATAATTATAGGAACCAGATTCATTTTTTACCAGTGCCGTTTGCCAGTTGAGACGGATAAGTTGCACCTGGGCTTTTACGTTTTGTAAGGGCTTTTCATCCTTGTTAAGGGCTATCAAAGGCACTTGCACCGGCTGGTTAGTATTTACATAGGAATCTGTTTGCTTGATACCATAAAAAACTTCCTGTGTCAGCACATCAAAGCGGTTCATGCGGTTTACCGGGCGGCCAGATTCGTCAAAAACGGTGGTAAATACAGAACCTGTAAGGATACCGAAATCTTTGTATTCTGCGGGTACGATAAAATTCTCCTGAATTAATCCTTCTGCATTGGTTTTACCTTGCCGGAGTTCTTGCTTAAAAGTAAATTCAGTTATGCTATTTCTACCTCTACCCTGTCCCTGTGTGCTACTTTCACCTCCAGCGGAATTATTGGTAACAAAAAACGTATAATCTGCATACGCTTTAGGGATCAGGTTTTTACGTTTTAAATCGAACGTCATTTCATAATTGCGGTTAGCTGCTGGAGGACCAAACAAGTTGAGGGCTGTGGCTTTTACTACAATTTCTTCCTCAACTTCATATACTGGCTTACCCAGATTCACGGTAACCTTAATGCGGTCTGGAATAAACTCTTCAATACTTATGGCTTTGCTGCTTAGGAGCACATCATTAGATGTATATACTTCTGCCATATAGGTCCCTGTAACCGCACTTGTAGGAATAGTAAACGAAGCGGCAAATGCACTCTGGCTATTTAGGTTGCCTTTCAGCATGGTAAACTCTTTGCCATTCGGCTGCAAAACCTTCAATTTTAGCGGCATATCCCCTACTGTTTTCCACTGCGCATTCCGGATTACGGTATTTAGGTTCACTGTTTCGCCTGGCCGGTAAATATCCCGTTCGCCATAGATAAATGCCTGATAGCCCGAAGGATTTTCCCGCATACCGCCTACTTCATATCTGGATGTTTCTACTTTGTTCTGATTAAAGAGCAGGTACGTAAAATCATCTCCCTGACGGGCAGTAATCATTTGTATGTTAAAATCAGGTGCTTTTGTTTGAAGGTCTGTGAACCGGGCAACGCCATCAGCATCAGTTTCGGCCGTGTATACCGATTGATTATTGGAACTGATCAAATTTATACTCACTCCAGTTAATGGATTGGCCGTGAGAATGGAATTGGCAAATACATGGATTTCATTGCCAGTTTCCTTCACTATAAAACCCATATCTGAGATAGATACCAATTTGGTTGAGTACAACCACTGGTCTTCCGTAGAAGAGACTTTTACAGCATAAATTCCTTTAAACCCATTAGTACTGGTTGGCAATTCTAGGTTTAGTATATGCATGTTTCCGGACTTACCTAGGCTTTTGGTTTCTACTTCCCGTTCTAGTACTACATCGCCATACTGGTTATCGCCTTCTTCGCCTAAATAGTAGCCAGGCTCGTACTCGCCTTCTGCATACCATGGGCTGTAGATGCCGTTATTCCGCATAAAAGGCAGAATATTGTTTTCGTAAATCTTATAAACAGTTACTCGTACTTTAGGCACATTTATAATTTTTACGCCTATATTTTTGCTGCCTTTGCTAGTTAGGTACAAGCCTTTTTTAGAAGCAAAACTGATATATGGCTGCATTTCGCCGAAAACAACCACCTGCTCGTAGGCATCGGGCAAGGTACCACCAAATATTCCCCGCAGGTTTTTTGAAATGTTTAATGAATAACTGCCTACTTTAAAATCACCCTTGATAATAAAGCCAAAGTCTCTGGTTTCTACAGAAAAGTCAGTGGCTGGGTCCAGAGTAATGAATCTGGAAAGTTTGGTGCTTTCGACTGTCTGATTAGTGAATACTTGTATAAAACCGCTTTCCCCTTCATATTCTGCACTCACCTGCATAATTTTAAATTCATCTTTACCAGGAATATCTTTTTTCAGCTCCATGGGCTTTTTGCTTACATAATCACTCTGGGCACATTTCAAACCTTCACGAATGGTAATGACAGCAGTTTTATTATCATAAGTAGTACCAGATGGCTGAGCAATGCTGACACTGACTGTTTCGGCAATAACTGAACTGGTTACTTTAAATGCAGCTTTTTGTCCGCCAATCTGGATACTTAGCAAATTAGCCACTTCCATGGGGTTTACCTGATAATTAAAGTTGAGATTCAGCCGTATTTCTATGGAACCATTGGGATTTTTAGCCCAGTACATATCGCTTTCCTGCAACGCCAGGTAAGGTGTATGAAAAGTAAAGGTCGTATTCTCTGCTAAAGCTAATCTGATGTCGGATTGTGCCTTATTTAAAACTGCTTTGGTAAGTGTAGCCCGATAATCGGTGCTTGGCCGGAAGCCTGGGTCTGGAGAGAAAAGCAACTCATTGGCACTGGTCCATTTGAATTTGCCGCGTACTTTAGGAGTAAACTCAATATAAGCTGTACTGTCCCATTTGTTCACCAGAGAGTCAGCAATCAGATCGTTTGTAAAGGTAAAAATCAGGTTTTGTTGCAGATCTACCTGTTCCTGAAAGTTGCGGTTGCGTACCTCCACCTGATTGCTTTTACAAGCATATACCAAAAGCAAGGCAAGGAATACAGACAATTTAAGGTTTATTGTTTTCATAAGATGCTTTAGGGAAAAGCCAGGGTAATTCGAAAGTTTTTCTAAAATTTACAAGATAATAAGATTCATCCGGCGTGAAGGTAGATTTTTTTTATTTGAATGATTCTACAAAATATACTCCAAACATGCGTAAAAGCTTTACTTCGGAAGAATAAATGAAGATACGCTAGCTTGGTTGACCGATTAACTGAAAGATTATAGATGGATTGCAAAAAAAACACCTCACCGGTTTAAGCTCCGGTGAGGTGTTTTGTGAGGTATACGTAATAAACTGAATTAATTGCTCACTGCAGATGAAGCAGCTTTGGGCGCAGTTTGCGAAATAAAAGAAAGTAAATCCTGGTTTAAGTGGTCTTTTTCAGTGAAGTAGAATTCTTGTAAGACTCCTTTGTACACAGTATATCTTGCCTGTGGAATCATGTTAGCTGTGTAGGTTCCAGAGGTTTCAATTCAGCTCAAGCAAATATTATTTTTTCCGGAACACCACTGTAATAGGCACCCCTTCAAAACTAAAGTGCTCCCGCAGCTTATTTTCCAGGTAACGTTCATAGGCAGGCTGAATGTACTGTGGCAAATTACAGAAGAAGGCAAAAGTAGGCGTATAAATAGGCAACTGGGTTACGTACTTAATTTTCACAAACTTACCTTTAATAGCCGGTGGCGGATAGTTTTCTATCTCCTTGAGCATAGCATCATTTAGGGCAGAGGTAGAAATTTTGCGGCGGCGGTTCTCATGCACTTCTACTGCTTTTTCTATAGCTTTAAAAATCCGCTGTTTCTCGGTCACTGATGTAAAAATAATGGGTAGATAATCCAGGGGCTTCAATTTATCCACAATAGCCTCGGTAAACTTCTTAGCCGTCTGCGTATCTTTTTCAATCAGATCCCATTTGTTTACCATCAGTACCATTCCTTTTTTATTCTTGGCAGCCAACGAAACAATATTCACATCCTGCGACTCAATACCTCGGGTGGCATCCAACATAATAATACAGACATCAGCTTCTTCCAAAGCCTGTATTGACCGCATCACTGAGTAAAACTCAATATTATCGGTAACTTTCGCCTTCCGGCGGATACCAGCTGTGTCAATCAATATAAACTCTTTTCCAAAAGCATTGTAATGCGTATGAATTGAATCTCGGGTAGTGCCGGCTATGTCCGTAACAATGGTACGGTCTTTTCCCAATAACACATTCACAAATGATGATTTGCCAACGTTGGGCCTTCCCAGCACAGCAAATCTGGGAATGCCTTCTTCCGGATTTTCCACTCCCTCATCCGGGAAATGCTTTACCACTTCGTCCAGCAGGTCGCCCGTTCCGGAGCCATTTTGTGAAGAAACAGGGTATATTTCTCCCAGACCCAAGGCATAAAATTCATGCATGGCCATGGCTTTTTCATGCGTATCGGCTTTGTTTGCTACAACTAGTACCGGCTTCTTGGACTTACGCATGACGGAAGCAAAATCTTTATCCAGATCGGTAAGGCCAGTGGTCAGGTCTACCATAAACAACACGACGGAAGCTTCTTCAATGGCAATTTCTACCTGTTCGCGGATAGCTCCTTCAAAAATATCATCAGAGCCTACCACATAGCCTCCAGTATCGATTACCGTAAAAAATTTCCCTGTCCATTCTGCATATCCATAATGCCGGTCGCGGGTAACACCACTCACATCGTCCATGATGGCCTTGCGGCTTTCAATGAGCCGGTTAAATAAGGTAGATTTTCCAACATTGGGCCTGCCAACAATTGCAACAATATTTGCCATTTTACTTGTATAATATATAGATTAAGTAATTAAGTATAGTACGTGAGCCAGTCGTTTCAATGCAGTGGCTCAAAAAAATTCCGGTGTTACACGTTTGCTTGCCTGTGTACGATTCTATGCCTATAAGGCTACCCTTACGGAATCATGCAAACATAGCGTAAAATTTCTCTGCACAGATTTCCGGATTTTTATATCAGCTATTATAGCCAAATCTGTCCAGCGATTTAGTTTTTGACCGCCAGTCTGGTTCTACTTTTACGTATTGTTCCAGAAATATCTTTTTTCCAAAAAAGGCTTCCATATCCTCTCTTGCCTGTATGCCTACTTTTTTAATAGCCTCTCCCTGGTGACCAATAATAATAGCCCGTTGGGTTGCCCGTTCCACCATTATTTCCGCCCGGATCACAATAATATCTTCTTTCTCTTTAAATTCCGTTACTACTACTTCGCAACTGTAGGGTACCTCTTTTTTATAGTTCAAAAATATTTTTTCCCGAATAATCTCTGCCGCAAAGAAGCGTTCGGGCTTGTCGGTTAATTCATCTTTCGGAAAATATGGGGGATGTAAGGGTAAATGTTCCTGAATAGCCTGCAAAATCCGTTCAGTATTAAATTTATTCAGGGCAGAAACAGCCATTACCTCTTTCGGATTAATTTTTTCCTGCCAAAAGCTAAGCCGTTCGTTTACCTGCTCCTGGGTGGCCTGGTCTATTTTGTTCAGCACCAGAAACAGCGGTACTTCTATATGTTGAAGCCTGGCAATAAGCTCTTCTTCTCCAGACTTTTCGTAAATATCGGTAACAAACAACACTACATCGGCATCTTCCAGCGACGTTTGTACAAAACGCATCATGGATTTGTGAAGTTCATATTTAGGCTCAATGATTCCTGGGGTGTCGGAGTATACAATTTGAAAATCTTCTCCATTTATAATCCCCATAATGCGGTGACGGGTTGTCTGTGCTTTTGATGTAATAATTGAGAGCTTTTCGCCTACCAGGGCATTCATCAAGGTGGACTTCCCTACATTAGGCTTCCCAATAATACTTACAAATCCGGCTTTATGTTCTGGTGGCGTTGTCATAGAATGCAGTGTGAATATGCAGAGATACGTAAATTTTACAAAGACTGTGCACAGTATCAAACATTTACTATTTGAATGGCCAGTATTTAAAAATATTTTACAAAGCTACTTGTTTTATACAAAAATACCAGGTAAGTTTGTGGACCAAATTATAGCGCGGGATGGAGCAGTTGGTAGCTCGTTGGGCTCATAACCCAAAGGTCGCAGGTTCGAGTCCTGCTCCCGCTACAAAGCAAACCCCTGTAGCCCTGTAAGTGTAAACTTGCAGGGCTTTTGTTTTTATTCGGGTACTAATTTCTATTTTTTCTTACTTCGGGTTCTATGCCCATTAACTTCTATCCAGTGTTTGGGTACAAGAAATTAGATTTTGCTAAATTTATCCAACAGTGTTATAACCTTATAAGTCCTTTACCTCTTTATGAAACTCAATAAAGATAAAGAAATAAATAAGATCGTAGCACCTATTCAAAAAGAATTGAATAGGCTTGACCAACTCCCAAAGAAATGCTTTAGAAAAGGATGTGATTTAGAAACAATCAAAAAGTCTCATATTGTTCAAGAAAATGGAATAATCAGCAAAATTGCTGAAGACGGTTGGGTATACCAATTGTTGGGAACTTGGTTTGATGAATTTGGATATAGGTTTGAGAAAAAAGAGCCAAGCAACGCCTATACATTTAAAGGATTTTGCAGCACTCACGATGCAAAGATTTTCGAAAAAATAGAAAAGAAAGAAATAAATTTTGACGATTATCATTCTCAGCTTTTACTTTCTTATAGGTCTTTGCTTTATAAAGTAAGAGAGAAAGAAATCTCTATTGGAGACTCCGAATACAAGCTTGCAAATAAATATTATGAAAAGCTCAACTTGTCAAAGGAACACCAAAAATTACAATTAAAAGCACACATTGAATCAATGCAGCAAATTTTAGAAGACAAAGAACTTATTGAGAGTAATATAGATAATGAAAACTTGAAAGATTACATTTTCATAAAGAGGCATTTACCGCGGTTAAAAATTGCCTGCTCTCAATCTATCTCATTTCAGAATTTAGATTACAACTTGCGTGATTATTTAAAAAAATTTTACCCGACATATAGAATTATAGGTATATTCTTTAACTTAATTCCTGGGTATAATGAGGACAGTGTTTTACTAGTTGGCTTTCCAAAAAAAGATCAAGCGCAATGCTTACCTTATTTTGAAAAAATGTTCGCTTCAAGCGAAAATGATTTGTTAAAACAAATCAACAATATTTTATTAACTGCTGGAAATGATTGGATTTGTTCTCCAAGTGTTTACCTAAAATACCTAAGATTTCACGAAAAGGAAATTTATAAGATTGTCAGACAAAGTGAAGCAATAGTGTATCCCCCTAACGTATTGAGATTCAATATTTTTGATTATAGGTTTGGAACTAATTTGCATAGATAAAATTTGCATGAGACACGGCAATAGATTTTACTACTTAGATTTAAATAAACCGAACATAGCCCAATTCCGTAAGACTATTTCAGTATAGTATTGACTTTATTGCCTACCTATAAATTTATTCGATCATGGGTATTAAAGATTTTTTTAGCGGTGCCAAAAAAGAAGGCCGCGTGATACAAGGGGAAGAAACGAAGGATAAGCTGTATACCAGCTACCAGGATTTTGAAAGCGAGCAAATAGCTTTCCAGCATTTTAAACAATCGAAGGAGAAGTTGTTTAATGTGGACGCCTGGTCTGATTTGCCGGGATTAAGCTCCACTTTTGAACTACATACAGCCGGTGGTCAACGAAAAAAAGCACAGTCTCCTCAAGTTGGCGACTATATCCGTATAATTTTGCCAGGACCCATGCCAGAAAACTGGGTTCAGGTAACCAGTATACATTCGGAAGAAAAGCTAGCAGAGTTTACAGTGAACCCGAGTGAAAACCCTACTACACATGATCCGGATAATAAGATCGAACATTTTTTCATCAAAGAAGCCAGTAGTACGTTCCGTGTGGAATGGCAGGGAAAGCGCATAACCGCTTCAGAAATTGGAAGAAATGAAGGCATCAATAATCAGGGAGAGGAAGCAGGCAATCGTTCGGTTATCAATACATTGATAGCTGAAGGAGGATGGGCGTTCTTTCAGAAGGTGCAATGGCAAAAGCTAACTGACTATCTGGTGCATAAATTAGAGTAGCTATTTAACTATTTCTATCAAAACCGGCCATTTCTCCTGTATAGCTTCCCCTTTTGCCAAGCTTTGCAGCATTTCCGAACTTGCGGCAAAAGTAGCAACTGGCCGTTATTGTGACGCAGATTTTACCTCTACACCCCTATTTTGTTGCCTGGAATATCCATTATGAATAGCTTTACTTATTGGTTACAAAACCTTCTTTGTTACTTCTTTTCATGTATTGTTTGAATGTTCTGTAGATACAGGTTTGGTGCGTACACAACTAAAAAAGGATAACAAGCAACCTAGTCTATTAACTCGGGCTGCTGGTTACGAATTATTTGCAGGCTGAATCTGGAACATACATCTGAAATAGACCCATTCCGTTTATTTCAGAAAAAGTGTAAAGCTATTACCGCTTGTTATACGGCCTGTTACTTTACATTTGAGAGTCTACTGTCTTCATTTTGAAGATAGAAAATTCAAGATCCGATATATCTCCTTCCATTTCATGAATGCGGGACGTAGTAACATAGAGGTTTCCTTGTTTATCCAACGTAAATGTATCTGGCCATTTTAATTCCTCATGTTGTGCCAGCATATGTATTACGCCATCGTCTGTCCGGTACATGACTGCATTGCCTTCCAGGTTACCCATATAGAGGTTTCCCTGTTGATCGAAAATCATTCCGTCAGGTGCTGGAGTCTGGCCCACGTCTTCTACCTTAGATGCCAGGGTTGCCTCATCCATCGTTAGGTCGTTGAGTGCTGCTGTAGCAATACGGTATAAAGTATAACCCGTGAGGGCATGGTAATAAAGATATTGCTTGTTGAGTGAGAGGGCAATTCCGTCTGCATGCATTTGAGGCTTCTCTCCCTCTTTTACCCATCTCTCCCCTTCCACCGTTAGCCATACATCTTCCGACTTGGTAGAAGGATGATCTGCCAGTAAACGTCTGGCTTGGCCAGTATGTACATCTAGAACAATAATAGCTCCCAGACCAGATTCGGTCATATAAATTTTTCCGGCTTCGGCGTCAACCCGTAAATCGTTTAGGTAAGATTTTTCCGGAGCAATTTTTTTGTCAAATGTCCACTTTTGTTTTAATTCATTGGTAAGTAAATCAAACTCATACAAAGCTGCATTTCCTTGTACACCTTTCATCATCGGACTCGCCGGATCTAATACAAATAATGAGTTGCCGTGTGCTACTACCGATTGAACACAGGTAAAGGTGTTTTCTTGCGGTTGCCCATGCCAGGTATTCCACGCTGTGGTTGGATAAGGTTGGTATGTTCCGTCTTGTAGAACCTCTACCACCGAGAAGGGTAGGTTTTCGTGCCAACGGGGAAAATTAGCAAATAGTCTTCCCTGCTCACTAATGGTTACGCCAGTTACTTGGATACCTTTAAAAGAAATTATTTTAATAAGTGGATGTGCCTGAGTTTGCATAGATGGTTATTGAAGTTTTTTGATGTATAATGTTTTGTTTTACGCATTATACGTAGCTAGACATAATCAGGCTTATAAATTATACATTTATACCGTTAACCCTCCACCATTGCTACCGTGGCTTAGCTAGCGATTCCTTTTGAACTAAAACAGCAGATACCTTTCCGAGACTAGCCATCTGTGCTTTATCGTTTTATTATTACTTCTTCGCTTTCTCTTTGGCTTTACCAAACCATTCTTTTATCTTCCCAATAAATGCCGGTTCACCTTCTGTATCACCTAGCAAAAAAGCAATAGGATGCAAAGCTGGCACATGGTCTGCTACAATATGAATCATAGCAAACAGGGGAATAAATAAGATCATACCTGCTACGCCCCAGATCAATTCTCCAACAACAATGCTTACAATTGTGACAAAAGGACTCAAATTCAAGTTAGAACCTAGGACAAAAGGCTCAATCAGGTAATTGTCTACAGCTTGCGCTACGGCTAATACCAGCAAGACAGGTATAACTAAATTGGAAGAACCAGCGACAAAGGCCATGGCCAGAGGAAAAAAGCCACCAATTAACGGACCTACATAGGGTATAATCGTAGGAATAACAGCAATAATGCCTAGCAGTATTCCATTCTTTAATCCGACAATTGAAAACCCAATACTGTAGAGAATAGCCAACATTCCCATAGATAACATACGCCCGGCCAGGTAATCTGAAGAAACTTTGGTAATCTGCTTTAATGTTTCTTTTGCCTCTGGTTTGTTTTCATTTCTAGTCAATTTTAAGAAAAACTCCTCGTACTTCTCCCGCTTCCATAATAGAAAAAATATATAAACCAGCACCAGAGCAAAAGATGTAAAGCTACCCAATACTCCTGAAAAAAACATTGTTACAAAATTGCTACCCGATTGGGAAAGGGAAGAAACCCCTTTTTTGAGCATATCCAGTTGCTTCTGTGGTGAAACCCCAAATTTGCTTTGTATCCAGTCTTGCAATAGGGTAATTACCTGATTAAGCTTCTGCTGTATTTGTGGGAGGTCTTTGGCAAAACTGGCCGCTTGGAAAGACAAGACAGCGGCAACCGCCCCTAACAAAAGAAAAATAAGTAACAGACAAAGAAGAATAGCCGGTATGCGGCTGATACCCCAGCTTTCCAGCTTTTTGCAGACCGGGAGGAAAAGCATGGCCAGCAAACATCCGAATGTAAAGGGAATAAAAAAATGACGGCCATAGTAAAGTGCAGCAACCAAGGCTATGCCAAATGCCAAAATGAATGTAGCACGGTAGATAGAAATTCCTTTCATAGAATAAGTGGGGTTTATGGCTTTAGAAAAATTTCAAGATGAATACTATCTTAATTTTTACAAAATGTACTAAATAAAGAAAATATTAGCCAAAATATAGATAAGTTATTTTTTACACATTTGTATTAATCTTACATGATCCCCAAAAATATTTTGTCCAAAAATTTGAAACTTATTCAAATTAAAAAGTATTATTGCATTATCTAACTTAGTTAGATTTTCTAAAGGCATTAAATTAATGAGTAGTACACATAGAAAAATCAGGCAAAAAGAATCGTTACGGGGAGGGATTTTGCAAGCAGCCCGGAAAATAGCCATTTCTGAAGGCTGGCAATCGGTTACCATCCGCAAAATAGCTGATGAAATAGACTATACCCCACCCATTGTATATGAGCATTTTGCTAACAAAGAGGCCGTTTTTTATGAACTGGCCATTGAGGGATTCAATATCCTGCGGAGTTTACTGGAAGGGCAAACGAATGAGGACCCAAGCCAACGGTTAGTTAATTATGCGATGGCACACTGGCAATTTGCCAATGAACATACAGAGTTATATAAATTAATGTATGGCATTGAAACAATCCCCTCGCTGGCACTGGAGCGGCCACAGGAACTACTAGCCATTGGCGAATTAATTAAAAGTACGATAAAATCTTTAGCGCCATCCTTGCAGGAAAAAGAGGTAAAAGAGCTGTTCTTTCAGTGGATGTGTATCGTAAATGGCTTTGTTACCATGGCCTTAATTATGCAAGACAAAACAAAAGAACAAGATGAGTGGGAACCGGAACAGTTCTTAGAGAGAGCTAATCGCCGGTTTATTAAAAGTTTACAATAATATACACAACTAACAGAGTCGTTCCAATCAGAAGTTTAGCAATGAATCGTTTACACAACATTATTTCAGCAGTTCAGCGGCAGGTAACCTGTGGGTTAGTAGCCGTAGGCTTGTTGCTAGGTGCAAATCTGGCTGCAGCCCAGTCTGCTGGCGAATCTGAGGCATTCTCTATCAAAGATTGTATCAATTACGCTAGCCAGAACAACAGCAATATTAAAATTGCCCGCTTCGATGAGCGCATTGCCCGTCAACAGGTAAATCAGATCCGGGGGCGAGGGTTACCCCAAGTTAATATCAACGGCAACTTTGAAAACAGACTGAAAGTGCCGTTGCTCGTTATTCCTGGAGCTAGCGGTTTTCTTGGCCGTGGTGATACAACCGGAACTGGAAGCGGCAGCAACAATGGCAATAATGCCGAAGGAGCTGGTATACCTTTGGGTTTTAAATATAATAGTACCCTTACCGGAGAAGCAACTCAGATGATTCTGGACCCTTCTTTCTGGGTAGGATTAAAAGCAGCTAAGGCCAGCAACCAGTTGTATCAGCAGACTACCCAACAGGTGAATGAAGAAACGGCCTATAGTATTGCAGATGCTTATTATCAAGTAATTGTTGTTCAAAAACAATTGGTGTTATTACAAACTAACCTGGAAAATACCAGGGCAACCCTGGCTAATACCGAACTGCAATACAAAAATGGGGTAGCTAAGCGGGTAGATGTAAACCGGCTGCGGGTAAACGCTAGCAACCTGGAATCACAGATTAAGCAGGCAGAAGCAAATCTGGTACAGGTTACCAATGCCCTGAAATTCCAGATGGGTATGCCATTAACCCAACCTATTACCCTTAGCGATACTGTGCTAACATTCAGTCAGGAAGAGGCAGTGCTTACAGATGTAACTGATAACTTCTACAATAACCGCATAGAATATAAAGTTTTACAAACTAATCTGGAATTGCAGGAACTTGACAAGAAGAATACGGTTACCGGCTACTTTCCTACCCTGACAGCTTTTGCTAACTATGGCTATGTAGGACAAGGTCCCAATTTTGGTTTTTTCAAAACTTCTGGAAACAGCTGGGTAGATTATGCCACTTCGTCTATCGGTTTGCGGTTGCGGATTCCTATTTTCGATGGCTTACAACGTAACGCGCTGGTACAGCAAGCGAAACTAAAATCCTTACAGCTGGAAGAACGGATAAACTTTACCCGGCAAAGCATCAACCTGGAAGTATCCAATGCGTTAACCTTGTACCGCAATACTTTGCAACGCATTGAAGATGAACAACAAAATGTTGACTTGGCACAAGAAGTATATCAGGTTACGCAACTTGAATTTAGAGAAGGAGTGGGTACTTCTACCGATGTGGTAAATGCAGAAACCGCCCTGCGGCAGGCACAAAATACCTATATCACTACCCTGTTAGACTTATATACTGCCCGCCTGGATCTGGAAAGAGCCAAAGGCAACCTACTCTCCTATCTTAACTCAAAATAAATTTTACGCACACAATAACTAGCAAAGTTCAGATCTTATGAAACGAATTATCACAATAGTGGTCATAATAGCAGTAGTTGGTTTAGTTGCCTTCCGCCTGGTAAGCAATAAAAAGGCTATTGATGAAAAGAATAAATTACCGGATAATACCAATGTAGCCGTTGCCGTCAATGTGGCGCCAGTGCAAAACCGGATCAGCGAGAGAAATTTGAGCATGATTGGTACAGTAGCTGCCAATCAGGTTATAGAAATAAAGGCGGAAGTACAGGGCAACTTGCTCAGTCTGAATGTGGACCTGGGCGATGAAGTAAAAAAGGGTCAGGTTATCGGACGCATTGACAATAAACTACAGGCCTTAGCCGTAGCAAATGCTGAACAACAGCTAGCGGATGCCAAACAAAACCTGGAGCGGTATAAGAACCTGTTTGAAGGAGGAGCTGCCACACAAGCGCAATACGATCAGTATAAACTAAGCTTTGAAAATGCACAAATTGCTGTAGAACAAGCCCGCAAACAGTTGTCTAATGCAGTGGTAAGAGCACCCATCAGCGGACAGATTACACAGAAAGCCGTAGAGGCCGGAGCCTTTGTCAACATCGGTGCTTCCATTGTTACCGTAGTAGACGTTTCCCGCCTGAAAGTGCAGTTGAATGTTGCTGAAAATGATGTGTATGCGTTAAAAGTGGGTGATCCTGTACAAATTACTGCTACCGTGTTTCCTGGTGTTACCTATGAAGGTAAAATCACGTTTATCAGCCCTCGCGGAGATGATGCCCATAACTATCCAGTAGAAATTGCTTTCAATAACCAGAGCAAGAATACTTTAAAAGCTGGTACCTATGTAAATACTGCCTTTAACCGGAAAAGCCAGGTTCCTACGTTGCAAATTCCAAGAGATGCCTTAGTAGGTAGTATCCGGGATGCCAAAGTATATGTAGTAGACCAGAACAATGTGGCTAAGCTAAAGAAAATAGCTGTAGGTGCCGATAATGGCAATTATCTGGAAGTACAAGAAGGATTACAGGAAGGCGAAAGAGTGGTTACAACCGGACAGATAAACCTGGCAGACAGCACCAAGGTAAGCATTATCCAATCGGGTGCTCAAAGTGGTGCAACAGCACAAGGCACTGGCAATGCAGCCGCCTCAGGCAATACATCAAGCATGAATCAGTAAAGGAAAAATATGTCAGCCAATACTGATCTAATCGAACATTCATTTATTAGTAAATCAACAAAATGTCAATAACCGAAATATCCATTAAACGACCAGCACTGGTCATTGTGATTTTTACCGTGCTAGGTATTCTCGGGATGATTAGTTACTCTAATCTGAATTATAACCTGCTTCCCGAATTTGAGGCGCCGGTAATGTCCATAGTTACGGTATATCCCGGTGCGGCAGCTGGCGAGGTGGAAACATCTGTTACAAAAAAGCTTGAAGATGCCCTTTCCTCTCTGGAAAATCTGGATAAAATTCAGTCTACATCCCGGGAAGGAGTATCGTTGGTAGTGATTCAGTTGCTACAGTCAGCAGACATAGACCAGGCCGTGCAGGATGCCCAGCGAAAAGTAAACGCGGTAATGGCTCAGATGCCTGATGAGGTAGATGCCCCTACCATAAATAAGTTCTCTACCGGCGATTTGCCTGTATTGCAACTAGGCATTTCTGGTAATGTAAGCCCTACCCAGTTTTATAAGCTGGTAGAAGACCGGATACAGCCACAGTTAGCTAAAGTGCAAGGTGTTGGCCAGATTACACTGGTTGGTGGCCAGGAACGCGAAATCCAGGTGAATGCAAATCTGGAAAAGCTAAAAGCTTATGGCCTTTCTCTAAACCAAGTAACCCAAGCTATTATTAGTGCTAATCAGGATTTCCCTACCGGAAAGGTAGAAACTACGGAGCAGCAATATAGTTTGCGGGTAGCTGCTAAGTTTGCTTCACTTGATCAGATACGTAACCTGGTTGTCTCCTATCAGCCTAGTGGAAGCCGAATTACCGTTGGAGATGTAGCAGAAGTAGTAGATGGTGTAGCTGAAATTACGACCTTGAACCGCATAGATGGCCGCTCTTCCATTGGTATTATCATTCAGAAACAAGCCGATGCAAATGCTGTGGATGTAAGTGAGAAAATACGGGCAGAGCTGGCTAACGTTGAACGGATGTATGGTGCAGAAGGAGTAAAATTCAGCATTGCCAACGATACGTCTACCTATACACTTGCCTCTGCTGACGCTGTACAGTTTGACCTCATGCTGGCAGTTGTCATTGTGGCAGGTGTAATGCTAGTATTCCTGCATAGTTTGCGTAGCTCACTCATTGTTATGGTGGCCTTACCAACCTCTATGATATCTACCTTTATTCTGATGTATGTAATGGGCTTCTCACTCAACCTGATGACCTTGATGGCTCTTTCGCTGGTGGTAGGTATTCTGGTGGATGACTCCATTGTGGTATTGGAAAACATTTACCGCCATATGGAAATGGGCAAAGATAAACGCACAGCTGCCCTGGACGGACGGAATGAAATAGGTTTTACAGCCCTTGCTATTACCCTGGTGGACGTGGTGGTGTTCTTGCCAATGTCTGTAGTTTCCGGGTTGATTGGTAACATCGTACGTGAGTTTTCGCTGGTAGTAGTATTTTCTACCCTAATGAGTTTATTTGTGTCTTTTACCATTACGCCAATGCTGGCTTCCCGCTTTGGTAAGTTGGACCATTTTACCAATAAGACGCTTTGGGGCCGTATATCTCTGGGCTTTGAAAGAGGTTTTAATTCGTTGCAAGAAGCATACACCCGCATCTTACAATGGTCGTTAAGTCACCGCTGGGCTATTTATTTGGTTTCCTTTATACTGTTTGTAGGTTCTATTGCCTTGGTTCCACTTGGTTTTATTGGAAGTGAATTTACAGCGCAGGGCGACCGTGGAGAAATAGTCGTATCCTTGAAAATGGACCCACAGGTAACGGTTTATCAGAATAATCAAATCACCAAACAGGTAGAAGACCTTATCCGGAAACGCCCGGAAGTGAAACTGGTATTGAGCCAGGTAGGGCGTTCCAGCACTACCATGGGTGCCAGTACAGGTACTAGCAACCGCTCTGAGCTGACGGTAATTTTGGTAGATAAAAAAGACCGCAGCATTAGCAGTGAAGAGTTTGGTGCACAGATTAAGAAAGAAATCAATAAAATTCCTGGTGTTCAGGTAAAGGCTGCGCCTACTGGTATTACCGGAAATGCAAACCAGGCGCCTATCCAGATAGCCTTAAAAGGCACTGAATTAGCTAAGGTGCAAGAAGCTGCTAGAACAGTACTCAATGTCGTAAAGCAAGTACCTGGTACAGCCGACGTAGAGTATTCAGTAGAAGATCCTAATCCGGAGTTGCAAGTACATATTGACCGTGAACGCATGGCGGCACTGGGTTTGTCAGTGGCAGACGTAGGAAGCACCTTACAAACAGCCTTTAATGGAAACGACCAGTCTAAATACCGCGAAGAAGGTTTTGAATATGACATTCTGGTTTCTCTCGATAGGTTTAACCGCTCAAGCAAAGAAGATGTGGAGAAGCTTACGTTTGTCAACAACCGGGGTCAGCAAGTAGAGTTGAAGCAATTTGCGACAGTGAATCAAGAATTAGGTGCTAGTGTACTCGAACGTCGCGACAGGCTCACTTCTATTACGGTTAACTCTCAGGTAGTCGGCCGCCCGGTTGGTACAGTAGGTGCAGATATACAAGCAATTATGCAAAAGAAAACATTGCCTGATGGTATTGTTATTGAATATGCTGGTAGTTTGCAGCAGCAAGGCGATGCCTTTAGTAGTCTGGGTATTGCCCTGGTTATTGCAATTGTGTTTGTTTACCTGATTATGGTGGCCTTGTACGATTCATTCATTTATCCGTTTATTGTATTGTTCTCGCTGCCGGTTGCCTTAATTGGGGCATTAATGGCTTTAGCCTTGGCCAGAGAAAACTTGAGTATTTTTTCCATCATTGGTATGATTATGCTGATGGGCCTGGTGGCGAAAAACGCCATCCTGCTGGTAGACTTTACTAATCACCTACGGGAAAAAGGGATGGCTGTACGTGATGCACTGATAGAGGCTGGGCGCGAACGTCTGCGTCCTATCTTAATGACTACCTTAGCGATGGTGTTTGGTATGTTACCGATTGCTCTTGCATCTGGTGCAGGTGCTGAAACTAAAAATGGTCTGGCTTGGGTAATTATTGGTGGCTTGACTAGTTCCTTGCTCTTAACCCTGGTATTGGTACCCTCTGCCTATATGACCTTTGAGAGAGTTATATCAAAGGTAAAAAAACGCTTTGGCAACAAACCCAATCTGCCTGCTCCAAGCACAGCACCTTCCTGGGAAGTACAAAGCTAATTAGTAAGTACGCATATAAATACTAAAAAAGGTCTGGTTCAATCGAGCTAGACCTTTTTGTTTACTTACAGTCAATTTAATTTAGGTGGTTTGTTTCAATTGGCAGGCAACTTTCAATATTATTTTTTATCTACTTTTAACTTTTATCAGGGTAAATATTCAATACTTCCCTCCCACTTTTCTTTTATTCAGTACTACTTGTTTAGGAAATAAGGGTAAGTGCTGAGGTACATCTGTTACCCCGGTTGTATCAGTTAATGTTTGCATAAAAGCTACAAGGGCTTCTTTTTCCTCTGCATGTAAATCTAGTTTGTCAGGCGGTAAGGTTTGAGTGGAAATATCTATACCCATTCCAAGTCCACCGCCCCGGTCGTAGAAGTCAATTACTTCTTCTAGAGTTGAATATACGCCATTGTGCATATATGGTGCGGTTAAAGCCACATTCCGTAGAGTGGGTGTTTTAAACGCATATTTGTGCAGGTCTTTATTATAAAGATCAAATTTTCCCAGATCAGCATCTAATACAGAATTCAATGTATCTGTAGTTGCCGGCACCCCTAAAATTTCAGCTTCTGTTTGAGCAAAATTTGGTGGAACAGTGCCGTTGAACAAAGGCATAAAATGACAGGTACCACATTTGGCTTTTCCCATAAATAAAGTCAAGCCTTTTAGTTCTTGTGCTGTCAGCTGAGTTGCATCGCCTCTCATATACTGATCGAATCTGGAGTTGAGGCTGATCAGCGAACGCACATAGCTGGCAATAGCAATTTTTATTTGCTGCTCAGTTAGAGAGCTATCGGCACTTTCTGGAAAAGCTTTGTCGAATAGATGTACATACTCAGGGCTTTGCTTCAATGCAACAGCCGCTTCTTTAAAAGACCCATGCATTTCCTTGGAATTATTTACTACCTCACTTGCCTGGTCTTCTAAAAAATTTACCCGCATATCGTGAAACAAGGAACTTTGCAAAGCTGCATTGAGTAAAGTTGGCGAATTGCGGCTAACCGATCCTTTAAAATCAAAGGCGATGCTTTTAGTTTTTCCGTCGGTGAAGGCTTTCTCCGGATTATGACAAGAGGCGCAGGAGCGGGAACCATTGCCAGAAAGAACAGGATCAAAAAACAGCATTTTCCCTAATGCGATACGTTCAGGCGTGAGGTGTGCCTGATAAGATGGCGCGTAATAATTAACATTAAAAGCACCTTCATCAAACAGCGTATAAGCTTTGGAGGAGAAAGCCCTCAAGTCCGAAGGTATAGCGATTGCTAAAGCATCCCTGGCTTTGGCTAGTATAGTAGTTAACGGATTGGCATATGTAGTAATAAATATTGCCCGGTCAAAGGTATTAAATTCAGTATTTGCTTGCAGATAGGTTATAGCTCCTGAAAAAGTATGCTCTATTTCTTGAGATAGGTCAGGGGAAATCTTCTGAAGGTCATGTTTATACAAGGTAAATGTCTCTTGCAGAGACTGCAAGGAGGCAGCCGCTTCAGGCATGGAATGTAAAGCAATGGGTGAATCGAACCCGGAAATACCAAGGGTAATAATGCGGAAAATCTGCTGGCGCATGGCATCAAAAATATGCCTATCACTCATAGCTGTGGTTTCACTAACCAACCGTAATCTGTTTAGGGAGGATTTTATCAAGTTTATTTCTTGTACTAACCCTTCTTTGTTTGCCTTATCGTATGCTGGAAACACAAGCGCTTCCGCTACCTGGAAACCTGTGGGAGATACTAGTTTCTGTAATGGGTCATCTTCTTCTACCTCATATATGGCTGCTCCATTGATGGCTTTTGCTGTGTACGGATTAAAATACTCTGCCATGAACTCAATCTTTTTATAGCCAATTCTGGCTTTGCGAAATGCTGCTTGTATGGAATCTGCCGGTGAATTAGTATTTACCAGCCGAAGCAGGTCAGAAAGTGCAGTGTCCAGCTCTGTTATATGCGTTGAGTAGTAGTGCATCAATTGCGCAGGCTCTTCTACAGACGTTCTTTTAGGCATACATACCCCCAGAAATAGCAGAAACCCTATAAATGGTAAGGCTACATATACGAATTGTTTACTGGTCATACAAAATTACCTATGTTAGGGATTTAACAGTAGAGAAACCTGCCAGACAAAAGATCGTCTGGCAGGTTTAAGAAGAGGGTATATATTATCTAGGAAGGCCTTTTACAATAATCATTTGGCTTGCCTGATCTTCATCTGGGCGGATAGAGCCACCATCGGGATTTTTATAGGCTTCGCCTGTCCAGGTATGTGGTTGAATATTGATAGAGAAAGTACCAGGAATACCAGTCAAATCAGAAATATCTACCATGGCTCCATATTCCCAGTCTCCATAACTAGACGTACCTCCTACATTGTATTTCGCTGCATCTTCTGCATCCCGGCGGTGATCCAGCTCAAAAGCTACTTTTAAGGCGCCAGTGTTCAGGTTGTACTGATAGATATAGGAATCATGGGTTACATCGTATCCATTTGGATCTTCTTTGATATAGGCATAATTGTTTGTGACCACGATATTGTCAGGATTCTGAAATAATCGGGCAGGGTTGTTTACATTTCTATCGTCTCCATCCAGCACCACAGATAATTTTCCTTTCAACGGATCTTTAGGATCTAGCACCAGTCTATACACACGTCCGTATTTGGATCTGGCGTAATCAGCATTGGCACCAGTATCGTTCTGACCTGTTACATTAAAATAAATCTCACGGCCATTAGCTCCTCCTCCTTTGCGGTAATCAATGTCCTCTACCCGGCCAAACTTAATGGCTTGTAGGGAATCTACTTTGGCATTCATTTCAGCACCAGTTAATTCAGCCGCATTTTCTACTTTTACAAACTCAATATCGTAGCTGCAACACTTGTTCATATCCATCTCCCGCTGGTTGCCATTTAACCGTTTCAGTATGTACACACTGCCATTGTCTAAATCGCCTTGGTTACCCATATATAAGGCAACTTGTCCGCCACCTGTACCAGAATCGTCATCACCAATAATAACAATAGTTTTGCCGGAATAAGCATCTTTAGGCAGTGGAACGGCATTTTCTGCACTCCAGCGCCCCAAAGCAGGTTTTTCGCGGGATAGTTCTTTTGAATTTACAGGAGCAAAAGGATTCAGGGCATGTGTACGTGACTCCGGACCACTTTCGCCACAGGTGATAAATAAAGGTCCAAACCCATGCTCTTCTGGGGTTGCTAGGGTAGCAGAACATAAGCGCCACTGGCCTCCGTCAGAATTCAAAATGTATTCCCCTTTTACTGGTTTTAATGTCTGATCGAAGGTGATGCGGGATACGGCAAAGTTATCTTCATGGTTGGTTACATACACAAAGCCTTTTCCATCCTGGCTTCTGAGCCATCCGGCTCCATCTGCTGAGCCGCCAAAACGAAAGCCTGGCGATTGGGGCAAACTATCATCACTGCTGATAATGGAATAAACCTGTGTATTTTCAAACCCAGGCTTTGCTTTAATTAAGGCAGGGGTTACCGAATGATTTTTTAAGGTGATAGCACCAGGTAAGGGGTTATTTGGGTTCTGGGGCAAGTAATCTTTTAAGTACTCACAGCTTGACAGAGACAGAGTTCCGGCCAAGACGGTAAGTGCTAAACTTCTTTTCAGCGTAGGGTTGAGCATAATTGGATTAGGTTAGATTGGTTAACTTAAGATGCCCAAAACTACTTCGGTTGTGTTACCTAAAAGTTACTGGTAATTTATAAAATGGTTTATGCCTTAATTAAGAATGATTTTAAACAATACATCAAGTTATTGACTGTCAGGGAACAGCAAATAATGTCTAACTAGCAGATATAGCATGTAGATTATTTGAATGTTATGCTAATTTTAGAGCAAGTTAACTTACTACTATCGGGGTATATATATTATTTAACAAAGCATAGACTAAAAGTACCTTCTGCTTTTTGATTGCTACCTGCTCAAGACAATAGGCTCCAGCCACTATCAATCTACTGGATAGGTATGCAGGCTGTAGCCACTTACTTCTGGGCTAATACATACTGATCCATAGTTTGGTAAAAGTCCTGCATAATCTGATCACGATTAAAATCTTCCCAAACCGTCATTTTCCTTTGGTTCGTTGGACGTTCTACCCACTGGTTATTAATGAGAATAGGACAAGGAATTTGCCTGGGTTTTGCCCAAGAAGGGTTTTTAACAATAGCTACGGCTGCCATATCAAATAAGGCTCTGGCTGGGGGATTGCCATAGTATTCAATATGATCGAACAGATTAACTGAATAATCTCCGAATGTGTTAAAAGCCACCTTGTGGCGGCCAGTTACAGGTGTAGTAACTTTTGGACCTTTACCAGGCATTCGTTGATGGATTTCCTCTTTGGTTACCTTTACTGCATCGGTGCCTGAAGGCTTCCCATACCGGACAGTTACCATCTCAAAATCTACTGGTGTATTCAGCACATAATTCATAGAAACAGTATCGTTATCCTGATTATATTCCCCAGGCTCCGGATAATTAGAACCTAACCATACCACTCGCAGAAGTGGAGCTATGGATGGATCTTTTTTTAAGGCAAGTGCTACATTGGTAAGTTTACCAACGGCTAACAAGACAAGTTTTTCTGAACTAGTCTGCTTTGCTTGTTCAATTATAAAATTTACAGCTTCGGAGCCATCAAAATTAGCTGCATTGGTTTGATCCTTTATCTGATCAAAACTTCCATTTGCCCCTTTTAATAAAGGAATTTTGTTATCTAAAGAACAGAGCTTTACTATTCGCTCGGCTTCCTGAAATTGTTCGTTTATATCTCCACCATTCTTTGTTGCATTAACCGTAATACCATCTACGGCAAAGGTATCTCCGTTGAAAAGCAGGTAAGCTAATGCATGCTGGTCGTCTACTTCATTATTGGCATCTGTATCAAATATGACACGGATTTTCTTGGTATCTGCCTCCTGGTTTTGTACTGACTCCTTAGTTTGTGCTGATTCCTTATTTTGTGCAGGCTTTTCAGAGCAGCTAAGAGTAGCAAATAAAAGAAAGAGGAAAAAAAGGTAATTATGCTTATTCATTTGAAAAATAATTTACCTCCATACTACAGCTTTTTTATGACAAACAAAATCCTTTCCTGGCTCATAACCTATGATTTAGGCAAAAGTATATCTAGAGCAGATAAGCCCATGCGTAAACTATACCCGCAACGAACTTAGCTAGTTATTTTACGATGCTGATTCTTTTAACTGTTTGTTTGTTGCCTTGTAAAATTGCAAGCAAATATGTTCCACTGGGAAGCTGCCCGGTTTCTAAGTTGATATTATTTTCTCCCCTAGCTAATGAGTATGTATAGGCCTTCACCACCTGAGAAAGTGCATTTGTTAGTACAAGTGAAATGGTTTCTTCTTTCGCCGCGGTGATTTGAAGAGTCAGCGCTTCTACTGTTGGGTTAGGAAACAACCGTATTTCTGGTAAAGGCAGATCAATTGATTCTAGTTTAGCTACCGATTGCGGAATCTGGCTTATATCAACAAAAGATATTTTTGCATTCATTGCACCAGATGCCGGCTTAATGGTTAACCGCCCATCGGTTACAGAAACTGTAAAAGAATATTGATCTAGTTGATCGTAGCCATCCGGGTCTGTTAACGTCATATTTTCCACCAACAACGTATTAATCTGATCTGTGTGCAATGGGTCGCTGCAAACAAGTGTTACCTGGTAAGTACCATTCGGCAGAGCTACTTCCCACGTGGCATTTGGGTTAGATGGTTTCTGTAAATGATTCAACGTTCTGAACTTGAGCTCATCTGCGGTACTCCTCTCTCGTGTTTCTTTGGTTGGCGCATTCCACCCATAACTCAGGTTATTTCCCCGGCTGCCAAAAATATCTCCATAATCGGCTACATATCCGGCAGGTACCGCACTGGATTCTGGCTGGAAATTCACCTTCACTGTAAACGTAGTTTCTGGTATTCTGAACAAAGCCGATGACGGAACAAACTGTTTACTTATCCCAGGACCAGTGTATTTCACATCCAGTATTTCACCTCCTGCCCTTTCAAAGAAAGTTACAGTAATGGCATGTTTTCCGCTTTTTAAACCAATACTTCCAGATCTTTCTTGAGCAGCATGTAATCCATTATTGTCTACGATCAGTGTATTACCTATATATAGCTGGCTACCATCGTCAGAGTTGGTATAAAATGTATACACCCCATCTGCCGGAATCTGAATAAACCCAGTATAGCGGAAAGCAAAATCATCATTTCTGTTACGCTGCGTTAATGAAAAGTTACTCGTAAAGCCTGTTTTTAGAGGGGTAAGGCTAGCAAAATTCGGCAAAGCGGACCAATTGCCTTCATAATACTGATACTCCAGGCCTGCTACGGTTGTAGGCGGATTTTCGCCATTTCTTAAATCTGTTTTTTGCCGGAAAACAGCCGTATAAGTAGTATTTGTTTGCGGAGTAGCAAGGATTTGGTCTTTGGTTCCCCCATGCTTCCAGGAAGCAAATTCATAGGCTATATTGTTGAGTGTCTGGGTAGCATCTGCCCCGATAGAGCGTGTAATGCCCGCTACGCCTGTAACTGATACTGGGGTTGTGAGCGGCTTCCCATCCAAGTTAATGGTTAATCCTGCTGGTTCTGTGGCAAAATTGAGGATTGATTTATAAGGATAAATATCCCGGTAAATTTTGTGGGTGAGCCCTTTTGAATCAGTAACTGTTAAATATAACCTATACCAAACATTGTGTGCTGTTTCGCCACTGCTTGGTATCTTAAATGACCCACTTTTTACTCCAGTAGCTACCGGAGGGCCATCATGGAAATGCGTATCGTGATAAAACACCACCTCCCAGCTAAAGGCACTGGCTGGTAAACTGCCATCTTCTGTATCGGTGGCACTACCAGAAAAGTTAATGGTTTCTCCCCCCTGATATAACTTATCAGCTGCAGGAGTTAGTATAGTAGCTACCGGAGCTTTGTTTGTGGTTTGTATAGTAAGGGTTGCTGTATTGCTGGTTACACTGCCTACGGCATTACTTACTAGTACCCGGTATTGCCCAGCATCGGTCGTTTTAGAACTAGCAATAGTAAAAGTAGCCGATGTAGCACCACTTAGATTAGCCCCATTTTTTTGCCACTGGTACCGCAGCGGAGCCGTGCCTGATGCACTCACGCTAAATGTAACTGACTGCCCTTCAGCAACCGTACGGCTTGATGGATGACTGGAAATTACTGGCAACGTAGCACTGGGAGTATATACAATTTTGTACAGAGTACTAGTATTCCGGTTGAGGTAGTAAAGGTTGCCGTCACTTCCGGTAGTGAGGGCGAGAGAGAAGTTTACCAGGTTAGAGGCAAATAATGAGCTGTTTCCTCCCTGCACAGGTATACTCCGAATCCAGCCGTTGCAATAATCCTGAAAAAAATACCTGCCTACATACTCCGGTGGATAGTTGGTGGAAACCGGGTTAAAAAACGTACCTCCTACTATAGCGCAGCCAATATAATTCCCGGTATTGCCAGAGGTAGGATACGCATGTACCGGATTAACAAAAGCTGTGTTGGTACTCATTCCTTCAGCTCGTGGCCATCCATAATTTCCTCCACCAGTCGTTACATTATTTATTTCCTCCCAGGTACTTTGCCCTACATCGTTCACAAAAAGTTGACCTGAAACCGGATGTACATCAAAGGTATACGGATTACGGAAGCCATAAGCCCATATTCGTCGTTTTTGTTCAGTGCCTGTCGTAAAGGGATTGCCAGTCGGCACCGAACCATCCGGATTGATGCGTACTACTTTTCCATGATAAGTATCCAGGTTCTGTGGATGGGCTGTGTTGGCATTATCTCCTATGGCAATATATAACTTGCCATCTTTTCCAAATTTCATAGCCCCGCCATTATGATTAGTAGCACTGCTCAGCGGGTCTAATTCCAGAATCACCTTCTCACTGCCAACCTGTGCCACATCTCCGGTGGCAGTAAAACGGCTTACCCGGTTCCTGCTGGCATCCGGCAACGTATAATAAACATACACATACCCATTGATCGTGAAGTTGGGGTCAAAAGTAAAACCGATAATTCCGCGTTCGCCGGAAGAATTCACACTTAAGGTTAAAAAAGGCGTACCTAACAGCGTACCTCGTTTTACAATCCGTACTCTACCTGCTTGCTCGCCTATAAAAATACGACCATCTGGTGAAAAAGCTACGAAGGTTGCTTTATTCAGATTTTGCGCCACCGTTACCTGGCTGAATCCCTGAGGAAAAACTTGTGCTTCACCTGGTGACGCCAGGGTTATGGAAAGCACTACGAAAAAAAGGAAAGATAACGCCCAGTTTTTGCTTCTTCTGGTTTGCTGAAAAAAAGGATGGAATAGGTGTTTCATACATAGCAGGTGTTTAACCTAAATCCATTTATCAATAGTTTTCAGATCTGCCGATAAGCTAACCTTATATAAATGGATAGGTGATTTGCTGAAAAGATAGAAAATTATCCATTTTTTAGAAGAATAAAAAGATTTTATTGTATATCCTCTCTAAGAGTGCCTGGAATTTGAAGAATAAAATCCGGCCCAAATGCTAGGGAAGGGGTTGCAAACCCAGGGGCTACTTTTCCATCATCTAGTAATTCTGCAGCCAAGAGTGCTGTTTGTGCCGTAAGGGAATACCCTTCTGGGGTTTGAAGACGAGAAATTTTAGATTCCCCACGGTTGTTCCGCACCTCACCCCAGATATAGGATCTGCCTTGTTGCCGTTGGAGCTGACCGGGGCCTTTTACCTGGCTTTCTATCAGTTTCTTCAGGTTATTCTGTATAAAAGTAGCAGTCAGCAGTTTGCCGGTGTACCTGGATAGTTTAATAAAGGCCAAAGCCCCAGTACTTACAGCCGTATATACTTGTACATTGGGAATGCCTGTACTATAATAGGCAGTGGATACATCGCCCCAGGGAATGGTTACAGCTTCTTTTTGCGTGGGTCCAAAGTCAATTTTTCTGGTTTTATACCCAGCCGGAACTTTCTTTAGTTGGCCATTCTCCCGGATTTTTCCACCCTGGTGCACATTTTCCAGCATAGTTAAAGCGGTACCTCTGGACATATTCTGTACTCCATAAAAAGCCAGCTCTAAGTGTTGTGCATCAGGTAATCTAGTCTTTAAATAGGCCGCCAGACAATCGGTAGGCACTACATCGAACCCTGCACCTGGTAACAGTACAATTTCTGCTTTTTTGGCTAGGGCATCCTGTGCAGCAATCCATTCAAATACATCAATTTCACCGGTAATATCCAGATAATGTACTTTGTTACGCAAACAAGCGTACACCATCAATTTAGCAGTTTTGGAGAAAGGGCCAGCACAATGAATCACCACGTTGACTTGTTGTAGAGCCTTATTTACTTCTTCTTCTTGGGTAAGCGTAAAAGCCATGTACGGCAATTTGAGTTCTTGGGCGAGAGGCTTTAACTTAGTTTCGTCTCTTCCACCTAACAAAGGCCGGTATCCTTTTTCTACGGCTAGCCGCGTGAGTAACTCACCAGTGTATCCGTATGCACCGTATATTAAAAAAGGAATTTTGCTTTCCGGCATAATGGTGTCAGGTAAATACCTAAGGTTCTCCCCTGTTCACTTTATCTAAAAGCGGAGAATGTCTGAGAAATGGCTACTAGGTGATATAATTTAGTATAACAGCAGGTGATAGTTTTCCGAAACGACTTAGCCTGTGCACGTAACTCAGCGAAATAAGTTACTCGGTTACAAAACCTGAAAGGCTTCTACCTTACGGTATCTTGCCGTGTAAGGACAGGCGTGGCGCAATAATGTACCTATATTGCAATAACAGGGAGTTTCCAAAGCGTACACTCCTGGATATAACGGGAAATGGCACTTGTCAATGGTGGCATACTATACAATTTACCGCTGCTAAGTGCCGTGGATTTTTTAGCAGCTACCTGAACATATGCTTGTTGCGCTTGATACCAGGTTTCTACCATATCCGCGTCAAAGCCGGCTTGCAAAGCAACCGTTCTTCCAAAATCTGCCCAGCTTATTGTACTTTGGTTTGCCAGATGCCAAATTCCCTCTTCACCATCGATTAGCAGATCCAGACTGGTATGTACAAGATCAGGCACATAGGTTGGCGAAATATACTCATTCGCTTTTGCCCCAAAAGGCTCGCCGTTTTGCAGGGATCGTAAAAATAACGTCAGGAAATTATGTTCATCCCAAGGACCGAAAAATGCACTTGTCCGGATTACGAGGGCACTAGGAAGGATAGTTGCTACTTGCCTTTCAGCTTCAGCCTTGCTTTCCCCATAAACCCCTTGCGGGTGCACTGTATCCTTTTCTGTATAGGGTTTATTTGTCTTTCCATCAAAAACTAGGTCAGATGAATAGGTAAGCAAACGGATATCTTTCTTACGGCAAACCTCTGCCAGAACTGCTGCGCCTGTTACATTCTCCCGGAAACATTTTTCCGGCTCTTGTTCTGCCTGATCTACACGTACATAGCCTGCTGTATTGACGATTGCCCAGGGATGATATTTAGTGACCGCTGCTTCTACTTGCTCGGCAGAGGCAATATCCATCTCCTGCCGGTTAAGTAGTATAAAGGACAAGCCTCTCTGGGAGCATATTCGTTCAAAAGCATTACCCAAGGTGCCTGTTGCGCCAGTAATTAGAATGGGCCTACCACGAGCAGGCAATACCACATCGTCTACAGCATTTTCTAGCGTAGGTGTGAGGCAATGCCCGATCCAACGGTCGTTGCGTTGCCACCAGCCTGGGCTATCCAATACTGGATACTCTTTAGGTTGTCCACTGGTAAGACTCTTAATATACTTAGCTAGTGCTGTTGGTCTGGGCTGAGGGGCTCGTACATCAAACAATCCTGGCTCATAATGCCCACGGATGTTTGTTAGCAAGCTATCCCAATCATACGAACCTAGCATTGACCAGGCAGTAACCGCCCGTATATCTACCCCCTCTTCATGAAGTTTGCCAGCTGCCTGCCAGATCTGATGTAGCCAGCGAAGCTGCTCTTCCCTGGTGCAACCTAGGTGAGCTTCTGTTATAGCAATAGGCCGTTTATACCGCTCCCATGCTTGCTTGATTAAGTTGTATGGCCCTGCCGCTTCTACTTCTGGAATACGGATAGCTTCTGTATCAACATAGGAGTGTCTGCCATTTCCACCATGCAAATGCGGCGGGTAGAAATTTATACGGGTATCCAGAAAACGTTCACTAGTCAGGTAATGGTTTATTCCAAAAATATCTGGTGGACAAGGGTTATCCAGGAAAAAAGCTAAATCCCTGGCAGCAATACCTAACCTTAGAAAATATTCATACATGGGGTGACCTTTACTGACCTTTCCACAGAGTAAATCATAGGTAAGCCAGCGGCGGTTATTTTCAAATTCTGCCTGATAAGCAAGGTCAGGTGTACTGTGTGTCTGCCCCAAATCCTCTGTTTGAACCAGCAAGGCCTCTGGCTGTACCTGCCTAATCTGTTTCATAGCCAATACGGTGGCTTTGCATTGATTAAGCAACATCTGTACAAATAATAAAGGACTTTGTTTGTGTGGGTACCAATGCCCATATAAACCTGAGAAACGGGCGGTAGTCAAGGGCTCATTCACTGGTGTATAATGCGTAAGCCAGGGATACCGCCTGGCAACCATCCCTGCATACTGTGCTAGGCCTTCAGCAAAGGATGCCTCTGCTAAACTTGTGTAGGACGGTCCGCTGCCATGATGGGTTAGCCCAGCAATAGGATTGATGCCCAGGTTCTTTAATTTAGAAAGACGTTGATCGGTCCAATGCCAGTCGGGCTTTGCAAGGCTTTTAGGCGCTGTACGTTCCCACAGAACCGGATAACGTATGGTACGGACGCCCAGCCAGGCAAAGTGTTCCAGGTCATTAAGCCGGTGATGATGCCCGTTCAACAGGAGCTGATCATTGAAATGATCAGCTACCCTGTTGACAGTACATTCTACACCTGCCCATACCTCAACTGGCGGATAATTGTGATTTCCAGCCATTCTTTTTTGTTACTAATTGTTCAGCCAGTGTACGCTGAGATAATTTATTATACGTTGCCAATGCTTGTGCTACCACCTGGTCCATGTTATAGTACCGGTACGTTGCCAGTCTGCCTACAAAATGAACATCTGGTGTTTCGTCTGCCAGGTTTTTGTATTTCTGGTATAATTCAGCATTTTCAGGCTTTGGCACTGGATAATAAGGATCGCCATTCCAGCAGGGGAACTCATAAGTTACACTGGTTTTTTCATTGGTCTGGCCAGTTAAATGTTTGTATTCGGTAATCCTGGTGTATTCGTGATCGTTGGGATAATTTACAACCGCTACTGGCTGGAATTGCCGGACATCATAGGTTTTGTGTACAAAGTTTAATGAGCGGTAAGGTAATTTCCCATAGCAATAATCAAAATATTCGTCTACCGGACCTGTAAATATCAATTTATTATAAGGTATGACGCCTTTCAAATCCTTGTAATCGGTGTTGAGCATAATATGGATATTAGGATGCGTCAGCATTTTTTCGAACATCCTGGTATATCCATGCAGAGGCATCGCTTGATAGGTATCTGTAAAATAGCGGTCATCCTGGTTGGTGCGGGTTGGTATACGGGAAGTTACGGCCTTATCCAGTTCGGATGGGTCCATGCCCCATTGCTTACGGGTATAGCCCCGGAAGAATTTCTCATACAAATCGCGGCCTACCTGGCTTACTACTACGTCTTCTGACGTGCGTATTTGTTTTACATCTTCTTTAATTGAGTTTAAAAATTGTTCCAGTTCTTCAGACGTAAAGTTCTTATCGTAAAGTTTATTTACTGTATCCAGGTTTATAGGTATAGGCAAAAGCTTTCCTTCTACTGTTGTAAGCACCCGGTGTTCGTAAGGGCGCCATTGTGTAAAACGGGATAAGTATGAAAATACTTCTGGTGAATTGGTATGGAAGATATGAGGACCGTACTTGTGAATAAGTATTCCTGCATCGTCATAAAAATCATAGGCATTTCCACCAATATGGTTTCGTTTATCTATAATTAATACTTTTTTTCCTGCCTCGTTTGCCAGCCGTTCTGCGAGTACACTGCCTGCAAAACCTGCGCCTACAATTAAATAATCAAACATATCTTGAAGTTGGTTGTTTAAGTGGTTTGTTAAATAGTTTTCAAAAAAATTTGCTTTACCGGCTCTGTAGCTGGTTACAAATCAAATGTGTCATATATCCCCAGGTTTTATCCCAGGAAAGCTGCGACAAAAATTTATCTACTTCTGCCTGCCATTTAGCATCAGTTTGTTGCTTTAATGCCTGCTCTATGGCTTTCACAAACTCTTCTGCTGTAGCAGCAATATGTACGAGTCCTAGTTCACCGTAAGGTTTTACTACATCCCGGATAGGTGCAGATACCACTGGTATACCAGCAGATAAATATTCAGGCGTTTTTGTCGGACTGATAAATCTGGTAGACTCATTCATAGCAAAAGGAAGCAAGGCTACATCCCATCCGCTCAGGTAAGCAGGTAATTCTTTGTAAGACTTCATACCTAAATAGTGGATGTTAGCAGGTTTAGGTAAGGTGGCCGGATCAATTTTCACCACAGGCCCTAGCATGATCAGCTGCCATTCCGGGCGAAGTTCTGCAACCTTACCTACTAGTTCAATATCCATCCGTTCGTCAATTACTCCATAAAAGCCCATTCGAGGGTTAGGAATATCTTGCTGGTCGGCCGGTTGCTGGGTAATAGTTTTGGCCTGAGCAAAATGAGCACGCTCTATGCTGCTTGGAAAAGCATATACGGCAGGATGTTTATCTCGTTTAGCTTCATATAAACTCTGTCCGCCGGTAAATACCAGGTCTGCCTTTGTAAACAGTTCCTGCTCTCTGATGAGCAGTTCGGGTGGTGCACCTGCAAAGGCAGAAAGTTCATCCATACAATCGTACACGGTAACGGCTGGTTTTAGATGACTACTAAAATTCAAGGCCATAGGTGTATAATACCACGCCACAAAATGATTAATAGACTGTTCTTGCAGCAATTGATCTACCAGCTGTTTTTGCATGGTATTGTGTTCAGCTGCACTATACCCTCCGGGCAGGTGTGGAACCACTATGGTCAGATTTTCGCCCCGGCTGCTTAGGTGCATAAACCCAGGCGATTGGGGTGCATCAAAAATAGGTTCTTCTATTACGAATGTGCGGATCTGAGAAGCAAAACGGCTTAACAGGTGCTGAGGCCGCTGAAATACAAAATCCCATCGTAGGTGGGAAAAACAAATCAGATCAGGTAAGGGTTTTGCCAGATCAGCAAACGTAGTCCATAGTTCCTGCATAGCGCCGGACTGATTGGAAATAGTAGCAGTATTAAAAGTAGAGACATTTTTTTCAGCCCTACCCGCAGTAGGAGCCCATTCATGAAAAGTAGAACTCATTTATATAGTTAAGTTAAAGTAATTTAAATTTTTAGCTTATTCAGCCTTAAGAAGCCTGTTACCAGCACAAGCATAGTAAAAAGTATACGGCGAAGCACCGGCAGCTAATTTGCCACAAACCTCCAGGTGGAAGGAATACAAAGGTTTGTTAAATGCTTGCTAAAGTTCTCCTCAAAATAATTCAATGAGGAGCACTTATTGTTAAATCAACTTTTTTCAGTTTATCCGACAATGCGAAAGTTAATCTAGCGTTGATCTGTTGCTATATTTTGCAGGAAGGAGATCAAGCCATGTTCAACTGGAGATTTATACGGAGCCTTACCAATTTTGGTTGTATTTGACGGATTATATCATAAAAATTAAATTTATAGAGCAAATATTTTATAATAGGTAACATACATACATAGGCTTACGGTTACCTTTTTCATTTGATGGTAGTTTCTGTTTTACAACTTCAACTTATTGATTGTAAGATTATTACATAGCTTACAGAACCTTATCGCAAGAAAAAATTTACCAGCTACTTTGTTGCATCAACTTAAAATAAGCCTATTTCAAAGCCTATAGTTGCAAAATTTTTAATGAAAATATTACATGTATGTTTCCCACAAGATTAGGCGAGGAAAATGGCCCGATTCCTTCTAGTTTTGAGAAATAGTAGTATCTGGAATAAGATGAATTTTATCAATCTCTACAGCATTCCAGGAACAGAAATTGTATATAAGAAAACTGATTACACCTATTTATTTTATATGAATAAATTTATGTTTGCCACCGGAATCGAAAATAGTTATCCCACTATTGTATTGCCGGATGGTTCTACCAAACGAGTAGATGAATTAGAAAAAGCCAAACATTATCAATATTGGAAAGAAGATTTGCACTTAGTAAAAGAAAGTGGCATTGAATTTTTACGGTACGGTGGGCCATATTATAAAATACATCAAGCCCCCGGTAGATTCGACTGGAGTTTCACAGATGAAACCAATTACGAGATGAAGCGTCTAGGAATTACACCCATTGTAGACCTTTGTCATTTTGGTGTGCCAGATTGGATAGGCAACTTCCAGAACCCAGATTTTCCGGTATATTTTGCAGAATATGCCCGGGCCTATGCTAAGCGTTTCCCAGATCAGCGGTATTACACCCCCATTAATGAGATATTTATTGCGGCCATGTTCTCTGCCCAATATGGCTGGTGGAACGAGCGGCTAAGCAATGAGACAAGCTATGTAACGGCCTTGAAGAACTTATGCAAAGCTAACCTGATGGCTATTAAGGCTATTTTAGAAATACAGCCGAATGCTGTGTTTATTCAGAGTGAATCGTGTGAGTACTTTCATGCCGAAGACCCTACTTGCCAGGCTAAAGCAGACTTTCTGAACCAGAAACGTTTCTTGCCTCTTGACCTCACCGTGGGACATGCGCCCTCCGAAAGTATGCAACAGTATTTGCTGAACAATGGCATGACCAAAGCAGAATATGCTTGGTTCCGTAACCATTCTACGAAGGCAACTTTTATTGTAGGTACCGATTATTATATAACCAATGAGCATATGGTTCATCCGAATGGACATACCTCTGCTTCCGGTGATTTGTTTGGGTATTACACTGTAGCTATGCAATATTATCAGCGGTACGGATTACCTCTGATGCACACAGAGACCAATATGAGAGAACCAATGGCTATAGAGTGGTTGCAGAAGCAGTGGGCTAACTTGGTAAGACTAAAAAATGATGGAGTGCCAATTGTAGGCTTTACTTGGTACAGCCTAATTGACCAAGTAGATTGGGACACAGCCCTACGGGAAGACAACGGAAATATTAATTCACTGGGTATGTACGACATGGACCGTAATATCCGTCCCTTAGGCGAAGCTTACCAGAAATTGATTAAAGAATGGAGTCAGGAACAGGTATTAAACTGGTCCAATGCTGACCTTAGACCATTCAACCGCAAGATGGTGGCTGCTACTTTCTGACGAGGCCTTTATGAAATATACACTTTGAAAAGAAAAAGGCTGCCCTATCCTGGGCAGCCTTTTCCCATTTTATTTAGATTATCGCATAAAAATACAAAAAATCAGATTTTGTAATCATATGATTTACTTGTAGATTTGTCTGATTTAACTTACGGAAATCCTTATTTAATTTAGAAATTTAAAACGCTCACAAGTGGATTTATTTGAAAAACGCTTAGCTGATAGAGGCCCTCTTGGACAGCATTCCAAAGTGGCACATGGGTATTTCGCCTTTCCAAAGCTGGAGGGAGAAATTGGCCCATATATGAAATTCAGAGGTAAAACGATGTTGAACTGGAGCCTTAATAACTATTTAGGGTTAGCTAACCATCCGGAAGTACGCAAAGCCGATGCTGAAGCAGCCGCCCAATATGGGTTAGCTACTCCTATGGGTGCCCGTATGATGTCTGGCAACACAGATCAGCATGAATTATTGGAGCAGCAGCTTTCAGATTTTGTCGCCAAAGAAGCAACGATGCTGATGAATTATGGCTACCAAGGGATCATGTCGGTGATTGATGCGTTAGTAGACCGCCATGATGTTATTGTGTATGATGCACAAGCACATGCCTGTATAATTGACGGGGTACGGATGCATCTAGGTAAGCGTTTTATTTTTGCACATAACGATGTAGATAATTTAGAAAAGCGATTAGTGGCTGCCTCTAAAATAGTGGCAGAAACTGGCGGTGCTATCTTGGTGATTACTGAAGGGGTGTTTGGTATGTCGAGTAGCATGGGTAAACTGAAAGAAATAGTAGCCCTGAAAGAAAAATTCCAGTTCAGGTTGCTGGTAGACGATGCACATGGGTTTGGAACGATGGGTAAAACTGGTGCCGGTGCCGGTGAAGAGCAAGAGGTACAGGATGGCATTGATCTTTATTTTTCTACCTTTGCCAAGTCTATGGCTAGTATTGGTGCCTTTGTCTCCGGAGAAGCCAATATTATAGATTTTCTCCGCTACAATACCCGTTCTCAGATTTTTGCTAAAGCCTTGCCTATGCCGCTGGTACTAGGCGCAATTAAACGTCTTGAACTAATAAGAACACAGCCGCAACTGCGAGAAAACCTATGGACGATTGTGAAAGCTCTGCAGAGTGGCTTGCGTGAAAGAGGCTTTAATATTGGAAATGCACAAACTCCGGTAACCCCAGTTTATTTAAGCGGCGGTAAAATGGAAGCTCACAATTTAATTATCGATTTACGAGAAAATTACAATATCTTCTGCTCGGTTGTAGTGTACCCAGTAGTTCCAAAAGATGTGATTATGCTGCGTTTAATTCCAACCGCTGTGCATACTTTAGAAGATGTAAAGAAGACATTAGATGCCTTTGATAAAGTGACCGATAAGCTAAAATTAGGCGTGTATGCCAACACTGCAAACGTCTCTTTGGTGTAAAAAAGGCCTTTAATTAGGCGTAAAGTGAGAAAAGCGGGCAAAAACCCGCTTTTTTTGCTAAAAAAGGCCTTTTATTTAATATAATTATTTGTATGTTTTATTTTAATTATTATATTCGGGCATTGTTAAAACATATTCTTAACCTTAACATTTACACGAATGAAAAGATTTGATGAAATAAGGGACCTTGTTATGTCACTTGAAGGGGACTTTGAAAAGTTTTATGACAAGGGAAATCAGGCAGCCGGCACCCGCGTAAGAAAAGGGATGCAGGACCTTAAAAATCTTGCTCAGGATATTAGAGTAGAAGTTCAAAACCAAAAGAACACAGCTACAGAAAAATCCAACGGTACTACCGCTCCTGCTAAAGCGAAAGCAGCTCCTGCTAAAAAAGCAGCTCCTGCTAAAAAAGCAGCCTCTAAAAAGTAACTTTCGGAAATGACATTAAGAAAATGCCTGTCATCAGGCATTTTTTATTTAATAAGGACAACAACACCCATTTACCCTTTACTTTATACAGTTTTCAGGGTAAAAATTGTAATCTCCGGAGGCATTCCCACCCGGCCAGGAAATCCAATATAGCCAAAGCCCCTATTCACATACAAATATTGCTTCCCTTTTTGATATAATCCTGCCCACTGCTCATACATATACTGAACCGGGCTCCACTTAAAATTACCTACTTCTACCCCAAACTGCATACCGTGTGTATGTCCGGCAAACATCACATCAATATCCGGATACTCCGTTCTTACCTGTGCATCCCAATGACTAGGATCATGCGAAAGCAGTAATTTAACAGGGGCTTCTTGTGTACCTTCATACGCAGGAGCAAGTTTGCCATACTTGGCAAAATTTCCCCGGGCACCATAATTTTCTATACCAATAATTGCCAACTTTTCGCCACCTTGGGTTAGCAACCGGTTTTCATTCATAAGCAAATCCCAGCCTAATTCCTTATGAGCCTCCATCAACGTAAGCAGGTTCTGCTTTTTAGCAGCTATACTTGGCCATTGTACATAGTCGCCATAATCATGATTACCCAAGGTAGAATATACCCCCATAGGAGCCTTTACATGCTTGAAAATAGACATATAATCTGCTACCTCTTTGGCTACGTTGTTGACCAGATCTCCTGTAAAGAAAACCACATCGGCTTTCTCCCGCATCAACATATCTACACCTCCTCTAACAGCTGTTTTGTTAAAGAAGCTGCCTGAATGAATATCTGATAATTGGCCAATTTTAACTCCATCGAAAGATTTTGGCAAATTCGGCAAGTTTAAGGTTACTCTGCGGATGCGGTAGTCGTGTGCCCCCACAATAATTCCATAGCCAACTCCTATAACTGGTAGAGAGCCGGCAATGACTGCAGTTTTCACTAAAAATTCGGAACGCGGAATTAGATTAGTACCAGTGCCAGGTTGGGGTGTAGTAGTAATCGGAGTTGAGGTAGAGAATAAGCCTGCAATCCACCGGATTAGTCTTACAAAATCATCTATAAACAGAAATACTGTCATAAATAATTTCACCATAAAATTGATAAAAATCAGGGAAATCAGAAAGTTTCGCAACGTTCCTGCATCCCGCACCGCCGGAACCAGCACCATTAATAAAATGGAACCCACACTTGCCAGGCTTAGCGTCCAAAGAAGAGTTACCACTGTTTTGCGTAAACCAGGTGAAAGTACCCCATCTGCATTTTTTATTGCTTGTAAAACATACCACTCAATAAAAAGGACTACAAATAGAAATATTACCAGAGAAAAAAGACTTCGAACCATAAATTTAAGAGTGACCGTGTACTCTTGTTTAGTTAACAATGAAAAGTAAAAAATTAATATATGTCTTATGATAGACTATATAACCAGGCTATCAACTAATTTATCTACCATATAAGACGTATAAAGCCTGCAATTAGTCTACAGCCTTTATTCAATTATGTTGTTTGGTTAACAATTTTTTGTAAAAGATGTTTGCTTCCCATTAAGTAATTAGGATATGTATAAAAAATCTGTCATTTGTTCGCACCTAGACATTTCATAGGTGGCATAACAAATGACAGATTTTCTTTAATGGCTTATGTGCTTAGGCTAATACTTCATCTTCTCTGCGCTTTTTTACCCGCAATTTTACACGCTCTACTAGTGTATACATAACTGGTACAATTACCAATGTTAAGAAGGTAGAAAATGTAAGCCCGAAGATAATTGTCCAGGCCAAAGGTCCCCAGAAAACGGAACTCTGCCCACCAATGAATATTTCCGGATTTAAATGGGTAAACAAGCTGACAAAGTTAATATTTAAGCCAATAGCCAATGGAATGAGTCCTAAAACTGCTGCTGAGGCAGTTAATATAACTGGATTTAACCGGATGGCACCACCCTCTACTACCGCTGTATGTAAATCGTAACCCCGAGAACGGAGTTCATCGGTAAATTCAATGAGAATAATTCCATTTTTTACCACAATACCAGCCAGAGCTACTATTCCCACGCCAGTCATTAAGATAGAGAATGTCATGTTGAAGACAACGAAGCCCAAAAGCACGCCAATAAAGCTGAACAGAATAGTAGTAAAGATAATTAACGGCTTTGAAACTGAATTAAATTGTGTTACAAGCACCACAAAAATTAGTGAGGCTGCGGCAACTAATGCAGCTACGAGGAATAGGAATGTTTCTTGCTGATCTTCCTGCTCACCACCCATCTTTATAGTGTACCCGGTTGGCAAATTTAGTTCATCCACTACATCTTGTACTTGTGCCACAATTTCGTTGGCATTATAGCCAGTTAACACATTAGAGGATAAGGTAACTAAGCGTTCCTGATTTTTGCGGTTAATACTGCTGAAAGATGTCCCATATTGCACATCGGCTACTGCATTAAGAGGAACCTGCCTAAACCGCCCGGAAGCCATATCCAGATAAGAAATATTCATTGCCAGAATATTTTCCATTCGGTTGCGGTAACTAGTATCTAACCGCACCATGATAGGGTATTCATCCTTGGCCTCCCGGTATTGCGAAACTTCCTTACCATATAAAGCTGTCCGGATTTCCAGGGCAATTTGTGCTGTAGAAATACCTTCCCGGGCTGCTTTCTCCCGGTCAATGTCCACAATGATTTCTGGTTTATTCAGTACCAGGTCAGATTTTAATTCTTCTATGCCTTGTATTCCGGCTCTGGCGATGGCATTGCGTACCATGCCCTGTATTTTCAACAGCTGATCAAAGTCTGCTCCGGCTATTTCTATACTAATTGGCTTACCAACTGGAGGCCCTCCACTCTCCTGCTCTACCGATATTTCTGTACCAGGTATACCTTGCACACTGGCTCGTATTTCCTCCAGAATTTTTCTGGTAGAAACATCCAGGCGTTCTTCAAACTTGACAAAAGCCACCGTAAGTTTGCTCTTATGTGGTGTAACCGTCAAGTCTGGGTTCATTGGGTCGCCAGCGCCGATACCTACGTTGGAAATAACAGATGTAACTACTCCCCGGTAAGGTACCAATACTTTACTAACCCGTTGCTCCAAAATTTTTGTAATGGAATCTGTTTTGGTAGCATCTGTACCAATTGGCATCTGGTTGTAGACATACACAAAATTAGGCTCGCCGGAAGGGAAAAACTCTACTTTCGGCATGAAAGTCACAAATACAAAGAAGGTAAAGACCAGCAAACCAAATACACCCAATAAAAAGTAAACTGGCCTGCGCCCCGAGATAGCAAAAGATATAAGCCTGCGGTAATGATACATGAGCCCTGGCCATAATTTATGCTGAAACTTATAAATCAATGGAGAGAACACATAATGGTTAACTACATACAACAGCATTAGGAATACAACAAAATTGCCTAATCCAATATTAATGAAATAAGCTATTACTGCGAGTATACCCATAACCAATAGCGGCTTAATTAAGGTACGTGCGCTACCCGAAGTTTCCTCATCGTGCTTTTTCATGAAGGAAACAGCAAATACCGGATTCATAACATAGGCTACCACCAGGGATGCAAACAAGGTTGCAATCAGGGTAATAGGCAGAAACTTCATAAATTCTCCAATAAGGCCCGGCCAGAAAAGCAAAGGCACAAATGGCGCAATGGTAGTAATAGTACCAGAAAGTACCGGGATAAATACCTCGCCTGCTGCTTTTTTCGCTGCTTCTTTTATCGGGATGTTTTCATTATTAAAGATCCGGTGCGTATTTTCAATTACCACAATAGCATCGTCTACTACAATACCTAAGCCTAACAAAAAGGCAAACATTACCATAAAATTCAGGGTAAGACTAAGTCCCGGAGAGAAATAATCAATAAGTGCCAGAATCAGAAATGCCAGCAATGAAGACAATGGAACTGAAAGAGCAACAAATATGGCATCTCTGGTACCCATAAAGAACATGAGCACAAACACCACAAAGATAAACCCAAGTATGATTGTATTCAGCAGGTCATGCAAATCAGTACGGGTCTGGTCAGACTGGTCGCCGGTAATGGTAATATTCAATCCTTCTGGGAAAGTTTCAGCTTTCATCCGCTGTACCAACAGCTGAATATTATCGGAAGCTTCAATTAAATTCTCACCACTCCGTTTAATTACACTCAGAGAAATTACCGGGTTCCCATCCAGTCGGGCAAAGTCCTGGCGTTCTTCATAACTATCTTCTACACTGGCAATTTCCCTTAGAAATACTGTATTACCGGTAGATGAACGGATAACTATATTCTGCAGGCTTTTAATGTCTTTAAACTCCCCAGTTACCCTAAGAGTACGGCGCACATCGTTTACATTTAGATCGCCGCCAGAGATATTGACATTTTCACTGGCCACTGCTTGCTCAATGTTACCAAAGTTGATACCTGCAGCCTGCATCCGGTAAAGGTCTACATTAATCTGAATCTCCCGCTCTAGAGCACCAATTAAGTCTGCGCGGCGAACTTGAGGTAAAGCTTCTATTTCATCTTGCATTACTTCGGCAAATTCCTTCAGCTTCTTCAGGGGGTAATTTCCGGATACGTTCACCTGCATTACTGGAAACTCAGAGAAATCAAGTTCTTGCACACTAGGTTCTTCATCTAAGTCATTAGGTAGCTCAGATCTGGCTTTATCCACTGCATCTTGCGTGCGTTGCTTAGCTTCTGCGACCTCTTCTCCGGTATTAAATTCCACAATAACTGCGGAAAAGTCCTGAACAGAATTAGATGTTACCTTCTTTACTCCCTTTACTGTTTTTAACTCCTTTTCAATGGGTTTGGTAATCAGGTTTTCTACATCTTCCGGACTAGTACCAGGATAAATTGTTGTGATTACCATTTGCGGCACTACTATTTCCGGAAATGATTCCTTAGGCAAGTTCTGGTAGGTAAACAAACCAGCTACCGTCACCATGATGATGAAGATATAGATAGTGGTTTTGTTTTCTATACACCAATTGGTAAAGGCTAGTTGTTTATGTTTATAATCTTTCATATGCAGATCATTTTGTTGAATAGGTCATCGATAATGCCCGGTTTATTTTACACATACGAGTAAGCATATCCCAGGCATTCACACGAACAGTTAATTAGCAGAAGTTAAATTAGCTGCTGAAGAAGATACTTTAATTGTTTGCCCGTCTACCAGGTCCTGGTAGCCAGATGTAATTAGCTGCTCGCCAACTTTCAGCCCTTCCAGTACTTCTACCTGCCCGTTGTATGATAAGCCGGTTTTTACTTTGCGCATCTGGGCTTTCTGGTTATTTCCTTCTTTGCCGGCAACAAACACAATATCGCCATGTTCTGACTGCTGCACATAATTTGCATCTATCACAATAGCATCCTGCGCTGTTTGATCATTGATATTAATTACGGCTAGCATATTTGGTTTGAGCTTATTGTCTTTATTAGAAAGAGAAACTTCCAGGTCAAAGGTGCGACTTTGCGGATTTACTACCTGGCCTACAAAACTTACTTTGCCCTGCATTTCTTCTTTAATATCCGGCAGCGTAATTTTTACCTCATCGCCTTTCTTTACTTTTCCAATATAACTATCAGCCATTCTAGCTTTTACTTTAATATTTGAAAGATTTACCACCCGGATTACTCCAAGCCCAGGAGCAGCAGCCTCTCCAGGCTTTATGGAAACTTCATCTACTACACCGGAAATGGGTGAGGTAATACGGGTCATGGCCAGTTGAGAATTCAGTGTCTCTAGTTTTCTTTCCAGGCTCTCTTTGCTGTTTTTTGCCTGCAGGTATTGCACCTCAGAGCCAATCTTCTGGTTCCATAAGTTTTGCTGTTTTTCAAAGACAGTATTAGCTAGTTCTAAACCGGTTTTCAGTTCTTCGATACTTTGCAGCAAAACGGCATCATCTATTATAGCCAGCACCTGGCCCCGGCTTACCCGGTCGCCTTCATTTACCCTAACTGACGTTACCACACCTCCCATTTTCGGGCTAACCAGTATATTTTCGTCTGACTCAATGGTACCCTGTACTGAAAGATAATGCTTGAAAGTTTGCGGCTCTACAGCTTTAACAGCTACTAATTTTACCCGGCCTTCCGTATTCTTAACCGGAGCCAAGATGGCAAGTTCTGTTTCCAGGGATTTTATTTTTCCGGCAATTTCCTGCTGCTGGGATTTAAGTTTGGCTAATTCCTCTTTTTTCTGATCTACTTCAGAGGTGTTATTGCAGGCAAAAAGAAGAAGCCCAAAGGCAAATAACATAGGTATATTTTTCATATAAGTGGGTTTCAATTTGTTGTTTTATAAACTATTATTCTGACAATAATTTACCAGTTGCTTTGTCGAGGTCTACTTTAGCAATTAATGCATCATATAATGCCGAATAGTAGTTGGTTTCCGCTTCTTTATAAGCAGTGATGGCATTGTTCACTTCAATATTAGAGCCTACCCCTTGCTGGTACTTAATGCGGGTAACACGTACAATTTCAGCAGCCAGATCCAGGTTTCGTTTCTGCGACTTTAAAGCATCCAGGTTATTGGTAAGCGTAATGGTTGCCTGCCTGATCTCCAGATCTATGGAGTTTTGCAGCAAACTCATGTTCTGGTCTGTTTTTTCATAGGCCAATTTGGCTTGCTGTATTTTGTAGTGTTTAGATAATCCATCGAAAATAGGCACATTCAGCTGCAAACCAACAAAACTGTAGTCTATCCAACGTTCGCGCTGGGTAATATTACTGAGTTTGGTAGCTGCCGGATTGTATCCAAATGTTCCAAAAGCTGCTAGTTGAGGCAAGTATTGAGACCGGTTGTTGCGGATATCCAGGTAAGCCAACTCTTTTTGTGTCTGCAATAGCGAGTATTCGTTCCGCTGGCTATATTCGAAGTCGGTTACAGGATCTACAGTAAAGTTTTCTATACCCTCAAAATACAGGCTATCGGTCAGTTGAATATTTTGCTTCATATCCAATCCCATCTGGAACTTGAGTAAATTCAGACTTAATTCCTGCAACCTGTCTACTTGCTGTTGCTGATAATCCAGGTTATTTAGTTGGACTTCCAGGCGGTCTACATCAATTTTTTCCACAAATCCGTTGTCATACATGGCTTTTGTTTCCCGTACCAATGTATCCAGGTATTTCACGTTCAGGTCTAATAACTCCAGCCGCTCCCGGTTTACCAGTACGCCATAATAGGCTTTCGTTACCGCTTCCACTGTCTGAATTTTAGACTGATTTAGGTTTTTGCGGGCCAGATCTTTATAAGTACTTGCAGCTTTTAAGCCAACAAAGTACGATCCATCGAAAATAAGCTGGTTAGCATTTAGAGAAACTCCCCCGTTATTCTTTAACTGAAAAGGAAAAGAGTATGGTGTTCCTACTGGTGGTTGTGGCCCGGTCGGATCACCACCAAAGGAAGGTCCGGCTCCTACTTCCAAGATCACATTCTGTATTTCAATGTTATGGATCAGCTGTGCTTGGCCACTCACCTGAGGCAATCCAATAGCCCGAACTTCGCCTACACGGGCATTGGCACTTTTTACATCTACCTGCGCGTTCTTCACATTCACATTATTGGCTAGGGCAAAATCTACTGCCTGTTGCAAGGAATATCCTCTACTTGCCGCATCCTGGGCTATTGCTCCTGTAGAAAACAATAGCAGTGCCCAGATAAAGATTACTGGGTAAAATGGTGGTTTATTCATAGGGAAAAAATTAATCTCGGTTTTTATATTGATCAAACAATGCCAGTCCTTTATCGGTAACGATACCCCTGATAAAATGCTCCAGCAATTGCATATGCGTTTGATATGCGTTAAACTTTACGGGTGAAAATATACTGCTATCAAAACCCATTTGTACCTCCTCTAGGCGGAGCCGGGCTAATACGTCTACATCAATATCAGGCCGGTATAAGCCCTCTTCAATGCCTTGTTTAAGGTTGCGGACAATGCTATGGAGAATAAAATCCTGTTTAAAATCCTGTAGTATCTGCCATGCTTTGGGATGGTATTTCTGCAAGTCGAAAATAATGGCCGGATTAATATTCAACGTATTTAGCTTAATCAATTTGGCAACCTTCACCATCTCTTCTACAGCATTAGAGGCATTACAAAATACTTGATGATTACATACCTCTTTTTCTTTTTCAAAATGCCTGCGTACCGTTATATTAACAATCTCGTCTTTGTCTTCGAAAAACTGATAGATCGTCTTTTTTGAAACACTTATGTGTTTGGCAATATCATCCATTGAGATACTTCTGAACCCGTATTGCATAAACAGTTCTTCAGCAGCGGTCAATATGCGTTCTTTTACTTCCATGAAGAATTCGTTTCTGGACATAAAACTATGGAAACATTTTTGTATTTCAAAGTTTCCATCATATTAATTTTTTGTTACTAAGTGCTTTACAACCGCAATGAGATTAATTTAAGAATAGATATATTTATTTTTATATGGCTTTAATCACCATACAAAGCATCGAGAATAGCACGTTTAATTCGAATTCGAAAAAATTACAAATAAGATAAAATATTACATTTACTTTTACCTGCTAAAACTTATATAGGAATAGCTTAAAATTGCATCCTACCGCAATAAAGGAAGATAAAATTGGGAAGGTACAAAATACTAGATTCGAAATTATGTAATATCAGCAGCAAATCGTACTTTTAATACATGAATTCTTATAAGTTTTGAGCCTTTCACCAATTGCTGTATGTCAGCTATTTTATGAGCAATTGCGTTGAGCGGTAACATAACTTTCTAAAGAGAAATTTTTAAAGCATCTTTTGATCTATATATATTATAATTATTTTACAAATGACCTCAAAGCAGCTTATCCAGAAGATTAAGAATAGAGCAGTTGATTTCTCCATATATCGTCTTCCCTATAACCAGCATTACCGCCCTACTGGCTATTATTCATCTATAACTGGAAAAAACGGGTTGGTAGAATCGGAAGGGGCCTCTTTTTACAATATTGTACCTTCCTATCCCAATGACCTGAACCTGCAAGATCCTTTTTATCAGCAATGCAATCCAGAGTTACGGCCACAGCCAGCAGATATGATTCCCGATTCCTTTATTGTTTCTATTCCTAATGGTAGAATAGAGCAAAATTATTTGGGGCACTGCACGTCGGTTATTTCCGGAAAAAACAAACTAATTGAACCTATTTCTTACCAGACGACTGATTCAGTAATAGGAGCCTCAGCGGCCGATATGTATATTTTTAAGCAGAAATTATTTACAGAACCAGTAAAGTATAAGGGTACCGTTTTTTCGATGCTGGCTGGTGCCTCCTGTACCACCAATATTTTCCATTGGATGTATGATGCGGTGGCTCGTCTATTCTTACTTAAAAAGAGTGGATTGTTCGACAAAGTAGATTATTTTTTGACACCAGCCCTAGACAAAAAATATCATACACAAGTTCTAAACCTCTTAGGCTTGGAAGGAAAGAACATTATTCAGATTGCCCGCCATGCTCATATTCAAGCAGATAACTTAATCGTTAGTTCACATACAAAATACAGACGGATTATCCCTAAATGGGTTTGTGATTCTTACAGGCAGCTAATTCTGGAAAAAGGTGCCCCAGCTACTCATTCCGAGTTAATTTATATAGAGAGGGGAGATTCTAAAATACGCCAGGTACTGAATGAAGATAAATTAAAAGCGTTGTTAGGTAAGTATGGATTCAAGAATGTATTATTAAGTAAAATGCCTTACGAACAGCAAGCAAAGTTATTTGCTTCAGCCAAAGTAATTGTATCAGCACATGGAGCAGGTTTGGCTCATCTGTCTTTTAGTAAGGAAGGCACTACCCTATTGGAAATATTTTCTGAACATTATATTAAGCCTACCTATCAAATCATTTCCAAACGCAGAGACATCAATTATCAATATATGATTTGTGAATCTGACTTGAAGGGCAAACCAAGAAATATACGGGAGGCCAATGAAAGCCATATTATAGTGGATATTGAAGAAGTAGAGAACAGGCTCCGGCAGATACTGTTACCTTCCACAGAGGCAAAAGCTGTGAATGCCTAATAGCTACTTGTAAATACTTCACTCTTCCTTTAACCGCATAAAATGATATACTAATCATGGTATGCGGTCATTTTTTTGTACATGAATTACTTACAAGCTATCCTTATAATTATGCTATCTAAAACCACCCTTACTCTGCCTGAATATTTTCTAAATTCAGCCCCTTAAGAATAGTTAAACAAAATCTTTCAAATTTACCTATGCTAAATTCAAGTCTAGTGTTTCTTGTGAAAAGGGCTGCCCGGATATCAGAAGCATTGCTTAACTTCGTTTTTGTATTAGTAAAGGTGCACCTACGTCTTATCAGCTATTTTATATTTTACTATGTATAAACTCTGTTCCACAAAACACCTTAAACTCTTATTAACTGGTTCTCTTTTATTTACTTTTGCTTGTCAACAACAGCCAAACAACCAAGAAACGACTAGCCAACCAGATGCACCACCTATGATTCCTACAAAAGATATTCACTCCTTTGCCCGGCCAGATGAAGCGGTTCTCAAACACCTTTATCTAGACCTGACAGTAAACTTTTCTAGTAAAACGTTAACAGGGCAAGCCATTTTAGATATAGAAAATAAAGCTCAGGCCGATACCTTATATCTGGATACTGATAAACTAAGTATTCAAAAAGTTACCTTAGATAAAAACGAAACTCCTGTACAATTCTCTTTAGGTAAAGTGGTAGAACATTTAGGACAACCACTGGCTATACCTATTACCCCTCAGACTAAACAAGTAACTATACACTACAGTACTAGTGACCAAGCAGGTGCTTTACAATGGTTATCGCCAGAACAAACTGCCGGAAAAAAGCATCCTTTCTTATTTACTCAGTCTCAGGCTATACTTGCACGTAGCTGGGCACCAGTACAAGACAGCCCTGGTATCCGGTTTACTTATACTGCTAGAGTAAAAGTGCCTAAAGAATTACTTGCCCTGATGAGTGCCGATAATCCGACTGCTAAAAATGCCGAGGGCGTGTATACATTTAAAATGGATAAGCCTATACCAGCTTATCTACTGGCACTTTCTGTGGGCGATCTGGCTTTTGAAAGTGTTGGCCCTCATACTGGTGTATATGCTGAACCAGTAACTTTACCCAAAGCTGTGAATGAATTTGCTGATCTGGAAAAGATGCTGCAAGCGGCAGAAAAAATATACGGCGAATATGCCTGGGGACGCTACGATCTGCTGGTGTTGCCACCCAGTTTCCCATTTGGTGGTATGGAAAACCCTAAACTTACGTTTGCAACTCCTACTATACTGGCCGGAGACCGTTCTTTAACTAGTCTGGTTGCCCATGAACTGGCTCATTCCTGGTCTGGCAACTTAGTTACTAACCAGACCTGGAATGATTTCTGGCTCAACGAAGGTTTTACGGTATATTTTGAACGCCGAATTATGGAGGAACTCTATGGAAAATCCTATGCGGACATGCTGGCATCTTTAGGCTATCAGGATCTGGTTCAGACTGTAGAAGAGTTTGGAAAAGACAGCCCCGATACCCAGCTAAAACTGAATCTTACCGGACGCAACCCAGACGATGGTGTAAGTGATATTGCTTATGAAAAAGGCTTTTTCTTCCTTCGGCTGCTGGAAAACACGTTAGGTCGTGAGAAGTGGGATACTTTTGTAAAAAATTACTTTCAGACGTATGCATACCAGTCTATGAATACAGAAAGATTTCTGGAATATTTGAAGAAAGAACTTTTCAGCGAAAATCCGGAGGCATTTGAAAAGCTAAACATTCAGGAATGGATCTATAGCCCTGGCCTGCCATTGAATATTCCGCAGGTAACTTCTGAAAGATTTGCTGCCGTGGAAGAGGCTGCCAAAAAGTGGCAATCGGGTACAGCGGCTACTCAGCTACAAACAAATGAATGGAGTTCTCATGAGTGGCTACGGTTTATTCGTGTATTGCCGGAATCGCTAAGCACTGCTCAAATGGCGGAACTCGACAAAGCTTTTCATTTTACCCAATCCGGCAACTCTGAAATATTGGCTGCCTGGCTGCTAAAGGCCGTACAAGCCAACTATTCTCCGGCTTATCCTGCTTTAGAAAATTTTCTGGTGAATGTAGGCCGCCGCAAGTTTCTTACTCCCCTCTACCAAGCCTTACTGAAAACACCTGAGGGAAAAGAAAGAGCCAAAGCCATTTATGCCAAAGCAAGACCTAATTACCATTTTGTAGCAACCAATACCCTGGATGCTATGTTAAAATAAATTTTGCATTTTCTTGTATTGCCAAGCAACGTATATGGCTCAAATCTCAATTGAGCCATATACGTTGCTTTCATTATTTGTTACCAAAAGCCGCTATATCTCTTAATACTACAGAAAGTTTTTATTGCCTAAGACCATTTTACGATAAATAAGTTATTTTTGATAAGACAATAAAAGCCGAATGGTTATGAGGAGAAAAATTTCTGGCTGTTTCATTTTTAAATAAAGTTACCCTCATTAGTAGGGGTCGCTGGATTAAAGACTCATAAAAGCCTGAATATATTAAAAATGCAACCAATTTTGCTTATGCAGATTCTGTTCTTGCAGTGTTTTTAATATATAATTACCTGATAAATAAAGTAAAAAAGCTGCTTTCTATCTCAGTAGAAAGCAGCTTACACGGATTGGATGTATTACTATTATGATTATGATTTCAATTTCACTCCTATTGCCCGTTTTCCTCCAGTATATACAACAGCTTCCGGCTTCTCTTTCTTCGTTTCTTCAGCTTCACGGATTGTTTTTCTCACGTATTGTGCCATATCCTCTTCTATGCTGTTGTTAACCAAGCCACCAGATAAATAAGACTTAGCTTTTAATCCAGTATTTACGTCAATAATGGTTTCATAATCCTCCATAGGTTCGCTCATTACATATACTTCCAGGCCTTCCAGTTTGTTTACTTTCGCAATTCCTTTCGTCTTTTCACTACCAGCCTCCTTAAATTTAATGGCTACCACTTTCTTGCCACCGCTATATAAGATTGCATCGAACGTTTGATTATTTTCTTTGGCCTCTTTCATGGCCCGGTTTACAAATTGGCTGAGTTTATCAGAAATACCTTCATTTACCACTCCGCCAGTCAGCATAGAAGAAGCTTTGGCACCTGTAGTAACATCAAATACTACTTCATATTCTCTAAGGGGCTCGCTCAGTGCATAGACTTCGTAGCCTTGCATCTTGGTAACTCGGGCCAAACCTTTTGTACTCTGAGAAAATCCAACAGTTACCAGGCTAATTAAAAGGAAGGCAATTAAAAATGTCTTTTTCATAACACAAATAAATAAAGTAAATAAGTTTTAAGCTTGTTTATGCCTTAATGTAAAAATTAATCTCTGGTAAACCTTCGCACTAAAAAATTATATTAACAGGTTATTTCGCGGCATTGAGTTATCCTTAAATATTTCTAAAGTTTATAGAACATTAAAATAGCAAGAATAACCCCAGCTAGCAACTTGCTTAGGCAGGCACAGTTGCTAGCTGGGGTTTGGTATATTATAAGTTGGGTTAAAAATTCATATTTGCAAAGGGTACTTTTTGAATACTAAATTCAGTAACAGGGCTTGCACCGGAAAAGAGCCTGTTGAGGTAGGCATAAACCACAAATACTTCTTTCTTATAAGCAGTTGCCGTTGTGGGGAATACGGCTCCAGTTTCATAGGTAGTCTGTAAGCTTCCGGTTGCCCACATATCTTCACCGGTAAAAGACATTACTTTACCCGGCATTACGCCACCAGCATTATTGACAACTATTAACTGTTTGCCATTGTTGCTTAGCAACAGGCCATCAGGTCCCATTAAAGTAGTAGTAAGTTGTACTTCACTATAACTGGAAGGATTGTTCACTGGAAATTTGTATAACTTATTTTCCTTGGAGAAAGCCACTATTAAATAACCTGAAGGATGATAAACAACTCCATTAAATCCGAATTCGCCTGGCTGTGTAGCAAACCGGTCATCTTCATATAAAACCGTGGCATTGCCATTTACATCTACTTTATAGATAATAGGTGAAAAGCTATCGGTGATGTAGGCATTTCCTTGCGGGTCGAGGGTAATATCATTGGCAAAGTGCATTTTACCTGGCCGTAAAGCACCCAGATTAACAAAATGTATTCGGTTACCATTCATTAAATTATATATACCCACAGCGGCCAGTTGCCCCGCTGTAGCAGGAGATGTTTTCAAGCCGGCGCCAGGATCAGAAACAGCTACCAACACACGGTTACGGGGTTCGTCCACCTTAATTCCAATAGTAGAAATTAAATTGGTATCTTCCACCAATGGTGTGTATTCACCAGTATAAGAAACACTTCCAATAGTGCCAAACCGTAGAGAACTAACAAGGAACCGTTGACCTTTAGCATCGTGGCTTACACCTTCCGGATACAATGCTTCTTTTGAAAAGTTGATTTTTTCAGGAATAGCTGGATTTTTCTGCGGAGACTGAAATATTGATTCCAGCTCATCTAATAAACGGTTGTTGGTACAAGAAGAAAATAAACATAAAATTACGAATGCGGGTATGAATGCTTTCTTTCTAAGAAAGTAGCTTGCCTCTCTGGTAGCTGTAAACATAGGATAAAAGGTTTTAGGTAAGTAACAAAGGATAATTATTTATCTATACTACTATAGGTGTGCGTTTGTTTAAAATAAGCTTGGTTTTATTTACCTACGTTTATTACCTTTTATTATTGACAGAAAAAAGGATGTATGTTCAACCAATACAAAAAAAGGCTACCCAAAGGGCAGCCTTTCAAAAGTAATTTTATGATTGTATCAGCGAATCTGCTGATAAAGCAATTAAGATTTAATAAGTTTAATAATCTTTATGTTTCCATTAGCCGTTTCTACTCGCAGGAAGTAAATACCTGGCACCAAAGCTTTCGCTGATAAATCCAGTGTCAGTTTTGCTTCGTCGCCAGAAAGCTTTACTTTGGTTTGGTAGCTGATTTTTCCAATGGCATCTACCAGCGTTATCACAGCATCGCCAGATTGGCTACCAATATTTACATGCACCAGGTCGCGGAAAGGGTTAGGAAAAGCTTGTACTACAACCTGCTGGGAAATATGTTCAGCTTCCAGTTTAGCTGTTTGGTTAGCAAATGGAGAGAGTCTGATACCTGGGATTGGTCTTTCCAAGGAGCCATCCGGCAGTTTCCAGCCTACAGCTATATGATCTCCTCCAGCCATTTCTTTATGGAGCACTTCTATGTAATATTTCTGACCAGCTTTCAAAACAACTTTTTCCGATTTTTGCGAATCAAACTTTTCCCATTCCCGGGGAGTAGTCCATTTGTCTATGTTAGCTAGCAACTGTTTATTAGCAGGATTTTCATCTGTACTTAACCAAAGTTCAGATACATTGTCACCAGAAAGATACAGTGTGTATTCTCCAGAAACTGGCGGATGAATGTATCCACGGATACGTGTACCATAATTATCTGCTATGTCAGTGGGCCCTTCCAGCTTAGTTAACACCTGCGTGCCTGTAGGAGCAGACTTTAATGGAATACTTGTTAAATAGTACCCAACAATGTTGTTCCAATATTCTCTCACGATATATCCTGTACCATTGTCATTCGTTGCAGGCGGATTTGGAGGTGTCGTAACTACAGGCTCAGGGCTAGTCTCGGGTTTAGCTGGGGTATTTTCCTCCGGCTCTGTGTTTTCAGCAATTGGAGAAGATGAGCCTGGATAAGGATTTACTTTGTCTTCCATTTGGCCGAACATGAAAAGCAAACCCGGAAAAATGCCCCAATCCCCTGTCCATACCACATGCTTGCCCTGTCCTACCGGCCTGCTCCAATACGGGGTCATGCCTTCCCCGTTGCGCATGTACATGGCTTGGATGTCCCGATCTTTGTACTTGAGGTTGGCCATTGTCAACCAAACATCATGCAAGGCTTTCCAGCTGCTAGTCTCCCCATCAATCAGGTAGCTGCTATTCAGGTTGCTCTTGTTGTTGGTGCCATACCATTGCACTTGTTTGGCGGCCACCTTGTGCATCATCTTTAGGGTCTTGTGCAGGTTCTTGCTCTGTCCCTGACTGCCTTCTGTACCATACAAGCCTATCGAGGTGTTATACTCATATAAACTATGGTCCCCTTTTCTGGCCAACGCATCGGCAATGGAGACCGCCGAAGCAATCACATCAGTGCAATAAGCCCAGCCTAAGTCAGGAATCGAGCCTGACCATCGCTCCATTTCTCCCATGGTGCCATCGGTGA